>Ga0306864_1000254_pt1 | contig 25606 bp, 22 predicted proteins | sample AntRauTorckE5430_FD_190448 | JGI IMG/M metagenome (GOLD analysis project Ga0306864, IMG submission 190448) | Saline lake microbial communities from Rauer Islands, Antarctica - Metagenome Torckler E5 #430 (v2) (version 2) | ecosystem: Environmental > Aquatic > Non-marine Saline and Alkaline >...
GTATCAACACACCCTATGGCCCCATCAGAAATTCTCGTCCTCTGACTCCTTGTGATACATGTCTTGGAAGAGGTATTGTTAGATGTAATGTGTGCGACGGAAGAGCAGTGACAAAGGCTACAGGGCATAGAAAACGCAATACGCTCAATGTGAATCGAGTGGTTGGGTCTAGATGGACATCTGTAGAGATAAGAGAAGGACATCGGCACTATGTGTGTACCGAATCGATGGGATCGAGGAAGAAAAAGGTAAGTTCTGCGAGACGAGAGTCTATCTAAATTCATGCAATCCTATACTGCAGGTGACTTACAACCGCTTCAATCAGAATTTTGAAGTGAGAATGAGTAACTCCTGTGGACCAGAAGAAAATAGGGTCCATCTGTGGACCCTTGAAAATGAAATAAGGGACAAGCGAGCTTGGAGAATGGGTTGGGTGACTCTTGAGGAAATAAGAATGGCAGATAAAGGGCCACTAATTGATGCGAAGGTTTGTTTCAGATGCAAAGGCGAGCGAGTTCTGAATTGTATCGAGTGTGATGGAAAAGGAAAGACTGGCTATCATCAGCAACTTTATGGCAAAGATCAATAGTAAGAAATCGTAGTTTCGAAATAACTCCATGTATAATGTGGAATGTAGCCATGCCATTCACGTTGAAGTACGCGTATCACCACATTAAAGATTGAATTAAGCTATCTGACTAATCAAAAGCTTTGTTCTCGAACGACTCATCAATAGATAGGTCATATTTGTTGTACACGCTATCTCACTTCTATTATAAAAATTAAATGCTCTTTCTCTCGTTCTTAATGATATCCTCAAGCTCGTCTAAATACATGTCTCCAGGGTACAGGTTTCCATTGATCTCCCATGTTGGGTATCCTGGAACTTTTCTCTCCTTGCACATATCAGCCTTACTGTTCAGCCCTTCCTTGGAGCATTCCATGTATTGAACATTCACAAATGCTTCTTTTCCCAACCTTTGCTTCTGTTCATAACAATGAGAACACCAATATGCCCCGAACATTTTCGCATTCAGATTCTTCAAATCATCCCCAATATCCAATGCACGCTGAGATGATGTCGCAGTTACGGGCGGAGCAGGGATATCTTTCTTCTGCTCGTCTTTTGCACTCGCTACAACACTATTTGTCAAACCATTCGCTTGCATTATATCATTTGAATACGCTTGCATTGCAACCTCATCCACACTCAAGAAAAAGGCTAAAGATGCAACTGTGGTGGTAAGAAATGACCCCAATCCCAACTTAACACCATCTTTTCTTCTATTCATTGGTAATGCCCCAGAAATCCAAGCCAAGAATCCCATTGAAATTGACAATCCAGCAGATAGTAAGCAGTATGGACAGGATTGATGCAATGTATTAATTAGTAGGGAGATCAGAAATGATGAGAAAGTAGCCATGGCGGTCGTCAGACCCAATATTGCGATACGATTATTTTCATTGCTTTCACTTTCATTCTCTCCAGATATCGTTGGTATTAGAGACAGCGCGGTCAAAGTGCTATAAGCTGCAAAGCCGAATAAAGTGAGAGGTAAAACTGTTTCTCCTAGTTGGATGTTTGCATAGGGACTATTGAGAACAGAACCACAAGAAGATATGGTAGACGACGATGCATCGCCACAGATATTCTTGATTCCATCTGGAACGTATAGTTTCACGTAAGAAAGGTATCCAGTTTCGAGTGCTCCTACGGCTGACATCCCAGTAATCACATTACGGATTGACGGATTCCAAATGTCTGCATTCACTGACCTTTCGTTGTGCTCATCAATGGCAGAATACAAGGGCATTGAAACTCGAGTTGGTGCTGAATGTTTGATTTTACTCCTTATGGCAGAGGAAGCTACTGGGAAGAGAGCATGAGGACTTTGAGGCGTTTGAAACGCAAGACTTTCTTGTGCCATCAGCGATATGATGGCAAGCATGAATGGGGCAGAACCTTTGATGTACATGTTTGATGTTTTCGGCGTATACTGTATTAAATATTTGATGAGTAAATATGATATCGTAGCGATCGGTATGTGTGTATGTTGGTTGTTCTTTCGTTCTTTCTATCCTATCAAAACGTACAACGTACGCCAGCGGATAGATAGAAGAAGAAACTATCATAAAAACAGATAGAAACATGTTGAAACATGTTGAGCAGTGAGTATATTTGTTTCTCGGAAAGTCAAAAGATGTCAAGAATTCCAGCATGATGTAGGTGGTTAACATACTTGCCTTTCACGCAGGATCCCAGGGTTCGAGTCCCTGTGCCGGAAATATCTTTTTTGTTCTGATGTCTCTTCTCACGAAGCACATTCACATGAAATGAGCCGACATCGGCAATCAACGTAAAATTAAGTGAAAGCTGTGTATTCTTTCAGGCGTCAAGTAGTTCAGGACGAAAGTAAGAATCGGATCATATTATTTTGCAATATTGCTGTATTGCCTTGGAATAGCATCAACAATAAAATTCTTTTTGTCAGTGCTTAGTGCTTATTTGAGCATGATTTGGAAGGAATTTTAACATTTCTCAGTGATCCTTATTGTCTTTGTATGTCTATGTGATTATCTTGAGACGATACCTAGTCATACATACGCCATTACGGGCACCATAGACAAGAACATATCTACCTAGGATTTTTGAGATGCGTCTAAGTCAACCATAGGGTCACAGGGATGGTACTCTTCTCTAATAGTGAGTTCAAGAACTTCCTCATTCCATGTAATACCGTGTAACAGTTTGGGGATTTTCCTCCTTTTTTCCCTCCTTCTGAACCATCTGCTTTTATTCACTTTGGGGTTCCTAAGAATAGGAGATAATATAGCGCTTGCGTCCTTACTGATCCTACGTGCAGAGCGTCCTGTCAGTAAATCTCTCATTTTATACAAAGCACTTTCGCTTCTTAATATATTTTTGATGCTATGTTTTTCGGTCAGTTGAAAATGAATATTGCTTTGGATGATAGGAAATCTACTAGTACTCAGAGAACACTACTTGCTATCGTCCTGGTCGTGAGTTGGTTTTATGTTCTATTAAACACTTGGCACGATTCTTCACACAAGAAGAACACGAAAGAACTACTTCGTAATAGCGCAGCGGTTGGCATTGCATTGAAGTGCAGTACTCTGTTTTCTGTTTTAGGGTTTTATGTGGTACGACTGAATCGTAATAAAACCTTTTGCCTTCTCTCTCTTTCTCTTCTATTTTTCCTGTGCATTGGCGAAAAACACTTTGTCTTGGATACCGACATCCCGACCTGAAACCTAAAATTTTCCTCCATCCATTCTCCATTATCCGTTACAAGTTACAACAGGCACAAACACAAAACACAACCCCACAACAGTAGTTACCTACTACACCCCCATCTTCCTGCGTGCGTTGTGTCCTTCTCCTATTCCAGACTATCTGTGTTTCTAAAAACACACAATGAATCAACAGCATCAAAGCGCTGCATCTCTTATTCTGAATGAGTTGGATAACTCTGACATAATACTGATGTCCCCGAATGAGCCCTACTTCTCAAAACAAAATATGTCAGGAGCCATTGCCCTGCTAGCCCCTTATCTCTCGCCAACGCCCTCTTTTCAAGAAAAGAAATCATTCGATTACTCAAAATACTCGATTCTTGACAATTCCAAAGATAATGTCATCAAGTTTGTCGAAGAAATTCTCATGAATGGAGTTATAGCTTCGTCCGAATTGATATTACTAGTTGTCGAGTGTATTACGAGATCTGGCGAGAGTGTCAAGAAGGCCATGTTTCGCTTGAATGAACAGACGCAATTAAGCGGAGGCAAATTTGTGTTCATCAAATGGTTAAGTTTTGCCATTGACCGAATTGAACAAAGACAAAAGGCTGGCGATGTCCTTGTTCCTGGGGAGTCGCGGGTAGAAGAGATGATAGTGGGAAGCATTATGGAACTCATTTGTTCGTTCTCTGTGATTAAAAAGGAGAAGCAGCTCGGAGTTCTCAAGAATAAATTTGGTGTTGACTGGATCTCCATTGTGCAGCAGGTAAGAAGAATAAATAACCTCATATATGTTGTTTTTTGTATGCATCTTCGAAATGCGTGACTTACCAATACAATCTCTCTGATGTAGATAAGCATTTTTGCGGACGCACACAAAATATCATCGCTGTCGGATTCGTGTAAAAAGGCTCAAAATCATTTGAATAATGTGAAGGAAGGAACAACCCTGCCATACAAACAGAGGGAAATGCCTCAGATAGTGATTCCTATTCTTACAGCAAAAATCATAGAATGCACGCCTCCACCTGTACTACAACAGAGGCTAAAATCAAATGAAAGAGACTTGGTCTCCACTAGAAGGGAAGGTTTGACAAAAGAATCATCACATTCTATCAAAACGTCAAATCAAGGTGGTGGAAGTAATGCGACTTCTCATAGTGCTAGTTCAGAATACAAGTCAACAGATGTGCATTCTGCTCAAGAAAGACTAATTCAACGAAATACAAGTCCACGTGTCATTCCTACCTCTAAAATTAGCAATGAAAGGTGGAAAAATGGTGAATTTTCTGATTCCGACTCAAAACTTAACTCTGGAGGGTGGGAAAACTATAGCAAAGAATGGGCCGAAGACACATCTGGACAGTCTGTCGAGCCTACTAAACCCACTTCTGCTACCGAATCCAATTTAAAATCAACATCCGGGGGGTGGGACAACTATAACGTGGAAGGGGTCTCTGTAGAGCCTTCTCAGCAAGAGATCATCCAAGATGCAACAACGAGTTCAACAAACAATGTTGGTCTCTCTGCTCTGCCATCGCAAAGTATCACCGGGATTGTAGATTTACCTGGTCATCAGTCTTACAGTAAAAGACAGCAACTACCTAGAGATCCTAGTACATCTTTTACGGAACGAGGCCGTGACTCCCATAAATCATCGTATATTGGTGGTAAAGATGATCACAATTCTATGAAGAAGTTTCAACGGGACGAGATTGGTAAAGGTAACGATGGGTCATCAGCCTTGCCTGGATATTCTCCTAGAGATCGAAAGAGGAGTGGTAGAGACTTTCACCATGAAGACGACAATCGATACAAGCGCTCGCGTAATATGGATAGCTCTGAACGTACTGGTGAATCGCTTGGTAGAGGCAGAGGGCGCACATTACCAGCTTGGATGTCGAAAGATAGTCAGCCTGGTGGACTTCCAGACAACCCAGGGAGAGAAACAAAAGAAAGATCTGCTCAACCAAGACCTTCGGATAATATCAATAATTTTAACTCTACTCTCCGAAACAACGAAAGCACATCACTGGGCAGAGGTAGAAATCGAACTATGCCCGCTTGGATTGCAAAAGAAAGCGAACCTGTTGGCAATACTCATGCGATTAATGGTACCAGAGAAGGAAGAGATAATGTCGAGCGCTCGCGCCAATCAAGCTCTTCACGTAGCATGAATGGTTTCGACTCTGCTCCTCAAGAAGCACGTGGCAGAGGTAAAGGACGCACGCTACCAGCTTGGATGACTAATAAAAGCGTTGCTTTAACTTCTACTTCGAGTGCTTCTTCTCAACCCGCACAACATGCTCCAAGTGCTGCAATGCCTCCCAATTATGAAAGGCCGTCATATCAAAATTCAAGTCGTAGCCGTGATAGGCAGCAAACTGTAAATATAGGGAGGGGAGCTCCTGACGAAGGTAAAAGCGACTCATCCTTTGGCCGTGGTAGAGGCCGAACTTTACCAGCTTGGATGACGAAAAACAACGCAGCTGGTCCTGTGACAAATACTCTGCAAGCCACTGGTACGCAATCATATTCCCAACAAGCTCCCAGAGGTCAAAGAGGCGGCATACCGGGTGGGTTGCAGAGTCGAGGAAGGGGCAAGGACAGAACATTACCTTCTTGGATGACAAAACCTAGGTAATAAATATAATGATCACGAGAACGTTTGAAGTCAAAGAAGAATTGGTTTCCATAATACATAACATCAATTCATTTATTTAGAGGCTAGTGTACTGTGCGAACAAAGAGCTTGCATCTCCTATTCTTCTTGCGCACTGAAAATGCCGACAATAATTAAAATTAATTTAGAGAACTTAGTAAGATCTTCCCCAAAGAACCCAGCAAGTCGCTGGTTTACCACTTGCGAAACATTTCGTTCCTTCTGGGAGTTCAGGCTGCTTAAATGGAATACACAAAGTCTTCGCAGCAACAGATGTTGCAGTGCGATCATCTTCTCCCTCCTGTCCACGAGCAACTAAACTCTCTTCTCTGCTCTTATTCTTTACCCATTCCTCCCAGTCTTGGTGTTCCGGTCCACACCAAGGAGTGAGAACAAGATTATTCAACTCCAAGTTCGGCACAAAGTCCTTCCAATCAGTAACCTGTACAAGATGCTGATCTCTGGCCTCCTTTGCCTTTTCAAACATGGCAGTCTGAATTTTTTCAAGCTTCTCCTTCAATAGAGATCCAAGACCATCAACACTGAAGTCCTCCTTTTCTCCATTATAGCGAGTGACAACTCGTGCTTCTTTATTCTCTAAATCACGTGGTCCAACCTCAATACGGAGAGGAACACCCTTTTGCTCCCAGTGATTGTACTTCCATCCTGGATTATACATGTTACGATCATCGTACTTGGCACGGATCTATTGTACAGAACAGTGTTAGATAAGGGTTCTGAAACCAAAACAAATTTGTTAAGCAATATACTTACTCCGGCGTCTTGTAAATCCTTCAAGATTGACTCGCAATATGGCTTTGCTTCTTCATAGGTCATCTTCTTACTGACAATGGGAACAATTACAGCTTGCTGAGGGGCGATGCGTGGAGGCATGACAAGACCTTTGTCATCTCCATGAACCATGATCATTACACCAATGGCTCTGGTTGTGAACCCCCAAGAAGTCTGCCACGCAATCTGGCTCTTTCCATTTTCATCCTGGAAGTTTATGTTGAACATCTTTCCAAAGTTTTGACCAAGGTTGTGAGAAGTTGCTCCCTGGATAGCACGTCCAGAACCAGCAATGTAGGCTTCAACAGTGGTAGTTTGATGTCCTCCAGCGAATTTCTCCTTCTCCGTCTTGTATCCGGGTACAACAGGGACGGCCAAAATATCCTCATAAGCTCTACGGTAGAGATCAAGTGCTTCCATAACCATAGCATCAGCTTCTTCGTAAGTGGCGTGTGCAGTATGCCCTTCTTGCCACAAAAATTCTCTACTGCGCAAGAATGGGGTTGGATCTTTAAATTCCCATCTGACAACATTACTCCACTGATTAAGTTTCAGAGGGAGATCTCTATGTGACTTGATCCAATCAGAGAATGCTGGATACATGATGGTCTCACTGGTAGGACGAATTGCGATTGGCTTTGCAAGCTCGTCATTTCCAGACCTAGTAACCCACGCAACCTCTGGTGCGAACCCTTCCACATGATCTTTTTCTTTCTCGAGGCGATCCTGGGAGACAAAGAGAGGGAAGTAAGCATTCTCAACACCAAGTTTTTCCATCTCTCCATTGAACCAATGCTGAATCAAATCCCAAATCTTATACGACCAGGGACGAAGAATATAGCACCCTGAGATATCGTAGTAAGAAATCATTTCAGACAAAACAATGACATCGGAATACCACATGGCAAAGTTCTCATGCTTCTTCCACTGAAGAGCAAGCAATGTCTCTCCCTTCTTTGAACTCTTCTTGTCCTTATTCTTTTGCTGTCCACCTGTCTTCTGTTGTTGTTGTCCTTTTAGAGATTTCGACTGAGGGGGGTGGTTATCGGGTACTTTGACTTCTGTGGCATTTGCGTCCTTAGTTGCAAAAGGAAGGAATACAGCCTCGACGCCAACATTGTCGAGGAACTTCTTCACGTCAGCTGGCGCAAGAGCAGTACTTGCATTATTTGTCAAAGGATGAGAATTAATCTTCATAACATCGTCAGCGAACAAACTTTCATCCAGAACTAGAGTGACATCCTTATCTACATTATTGATCATAGACAACAGCCCAACACATCCTGTCTTGACTCCCAACTTCTCCATTAGAAGATCCTCATTTGCGAGACGAAGGTTAACCTTTCCTTCTAGCTTAAGTGCCTTGCCGAGAGCTTTTGTATTTACATCTGACTCAGGTTTAACACAGACTAAGAAAATCCCATGCTTCTTGTCCTTGAAGAAAAGATTTTTAGTGTGCGTTTCTCCAGCTGGAAGAGGTACATTGGCGACAAGTTCCTCAACCTTCAAAGAAAGTTTGTGAGCAAAGGTGTTATGCGAAATTGACATCTCGTCGAGCTTCTTCACGATTTCATTCATCGAAAAGTCTGCACCGGTTGTACCTTCTGTTGATGCAAGGACAGCAGGTTCGTCTATAGAGATGACAACAATTTTTCCTACGGCTTCTACAATGGCACTGTTACCAAGAATGGTTTCGACAAGTTTAGTTGTTGCCTCAGGGATCTTTGCTCCAGTATTAGATGCAGCTGTTGCAAGAAGAATTGAAACCACAATATCTGCAGCAGAGACATTGTCACCGACTAAGAAAGTGCTGGAAAGCGCCTTTTCCACGGATTCAGCAAATGCCAATACTTGAGATTTGTAGACAGTATCTTTCACTGTTGTAGATGTTGTTGAATCACATCGAACATGTCCAGGATCACAGTGAGATTTTGATGTCAAAAATATTGCTATAAAGATTTGATCTTGGAAATCAAAAAGTTACGTACCCTTGTCACCTGCAGTAACATAAGCAGGAGTGATCAATGCGGAGGCAGTCTCGACCCAATTTTCAACAATAGCCTGTTGACCTGCGCCTCCATCGATTTGTCCCCAAAGACCAAATTCGGGGACGGCCATACAGATTGATCTTGCGCACGCTACGAATCCACTAATGGAATGAGTTGATTCGGTACCACTAAATGCATTCTTTGCGGTGATGCACATCTCAACAGCAAATGATTCAGATTTTACCGGTTCAGCGCTGAAAGTAATGCTGTCAGAGAGACCAGCAATACCCGCAAGGGCCTTGAGTGCTGTGACAGCAGAGGGGTGGGAAGTACTCACACTTCTTATTACAAGAGCCATATCGCTTTCTATATACAATGAACACTGATCAATCAATGAAGATCAAAGCTTCTTGCTTTATTATTATTATCAGTGCAGACCGTGCGTTTTTTTAATTTTATCTCGCGACTCGCAGCTCTCTTTCTTTTCTTCTTGTCGCCAAAGAGTGGCCAAGAATTTGTTCAATAGGCCTATATTTTCCGACAAGAGAGAAAGAATGGGAAGAAGGGAGGACTAATGATGATCCTTTTATCCAGTTTTATCTTGCAAGTCTACCATAGACTTCTAATCAATGAACAAAAATATTACGACTCTTGCATAAAATGCCAACGTTGCCAGTAGCAAAGAATGTCCATGATGTATTGTACTAAAGGCTTTCCAATCAAGGGCACATAATTACCAATAATAGCAGCCATCTTTCCTGCGATAGGATAAGTCGTCATATCCCATATTGGGACACGTAAAAGGTAGAGGGCCCACTTCAATTTCCTATGATATAATTCTTCCTTTGTTGAATCTGAGGATACATCAATTTTTACGTTTCCCCGTTGAACCGTCGTAGCAAATTTTGTTAGATTGTGCGAGAGGACGTCCATGCACAGTGATAATATCCAAGACTTGTACATTCTTGTTCGAGTATCTTTGTCGTCGATAGATGTATGACGAAGACACGATTTGACATAGTATAATGGTCTATAAATATGTAGAAGCTCCCCTAATGCGAGAAAACTCAACTTTGCAGCTGGTGATTTCAGCATAGACTTTCCTCGATGATTCTGTGGCAATTCTTCATTGTGCAAAAAGCGCAAATTGTTGAACTGATTTTGGTAATGTTGGTAGCCTACTTTTCTCCCTGTTCGCTTGCCCACATAAAGAAGTTTCTGCACCCGCTCGTTCTCTAAAAGCTGTGAAGTCACATGTTCATCTGGGTTTAATAATCCTCCTTCTTGAAGAATTCCAATATTTGATACAATTGCAACTGGATTTGTACTACAACTGATCGACGGAGCATTCCTAGTTTGCTTGTAATAGTTTATAGCAACCAATCCCATGCGGCAGACACACTTTAGTCTCTCGATTTTAGCAGATATTGCGAGAGCATTCATATGCCTTTGATGATGAGAGTTAAAGTTGTCATTATCCTGCCCTCTTCTGGGCGTTGTTTGGTGCAATATTGACTTGGAATAAGCGGATACTTCGAGCGACGGAGCCATACATTCTACAATTGATAGGATGGTTCTCAGCACACGAACGCATTGAATTGACACCCCAATCCTATCACCTTCTTCATCAAGACCTCCTATTGTAAACCCGTTTCCATCTCCAAATCCATGGTATACAGTATCATTGAATAAGCTCCAAAGATGAATTAAAGCATAAAGCGTTTCTGGTAATATTTTCTTCTTCTCGTGACCACTATTTTCTGAGTGCGCGACAAATCTACCAGGTGCATAGAGAACTAGCCGGCATAGACCATCTTCGGCAAGTCGAAGAATGAATCTGTGCTGTTTAATGAATTGCCTGTACCGCTGCAGATACCGATATACTGCTGGGAAATGTGTGATATTCGTACATTTTGCAGATGAAGATACATTATTCGACTCGCATTCTATCTCCTGTTCGCCAGCAGATGCGTTGGAATCACTCCGTATTGCATCGCTTGACATTGATTAGATGACTGTGTGCTGTAATGTGTATTGTAGATTGTAGATTGTAATAGATTGTGTGTGCATACCCCAGAGAAATAAGAGGAAAGAAGAGCTTTTCGTGCTTTTACTACCTACAGTAGTATTAGGCTGACCGGCACGTTGCACATTTTACATTTTACATTTTAGCAAATGTCATCTAAAAAAGCGTTTATTTATTTTTGTCACATCCCGCCGGACACGTTGCTACATTTTACATTTTACATAAACTCGACAGAATGAGTCTGTCTCACCCCTTTGCCAAGGGTAATCTACTGTATCCCAAAATTAATTCGACTGAATGTACTACTTTAGCACGTATCACCCATCTCCATCGGACGCTTTCTACACTATTACCACTCTATTAACAGTCCCTTCCTTCACACACTAGCTGCAGAATCCGACGTCGATATGCTGATATTATTTCTGATTGTGCTGTGTGAGATGGAGGAAGGAAAATACTCCCATCAACTCTTCTCCACAAAGCTAATGCTCATACCACTTGTACAACAAACACACAAATACTAATAAATACATATCTAACCGTCACACTCAATCAATTTTTTCGTATACATTCAATAGATAATTAGAGACAGAGTATTATGCAGCTACATTAATTATTTATATGTTTTATTGATGAGCTTAGTTAGGTACAGTGTTGTTTGTGTGTTGTTGTTTTTGTTTCGCTTCTGTTATATTCCTGTTTTTACACCAACACAACTCGGATTGTCGAAAATGTAAAATGTAAATGAGGTTTGGCATTTACATTTTGGCAAGTCGTTTTTGTAAATGAAAATTGCAAAAATCATTTACATTTTACATTTTAGCACATGATTTCTTTCCCAAGCAAAAGGGTAATATTGTCTACATAATAATATTTCTTTTGCCGGATAATGACATTTTGCTAAAATGTAAAATGTAAAATGTGCAACGTGCCGGTCAGCCTTATAGATTATTAGGTTAAGAATCTTGTACTGACACAACGAACACCAGACAACGACAGACGGTTTTATTTAGAACCAAGGTTCAAAATAATATCAAGGATCCTCCTTGCTTGCTTGCTTCAACCAACAACCAACAACGCCTGTAAAAAATAAAGAATCCTATTTGCACAGCATCAAGAAACCTGTATTAACCACTCATCACCAGCGGTCATCATTCTCCCGCTTGCTCACACAGATGAAATCTTTCGCTCCTCTTTACCTATCTCTTCTATGTGTATTTAGAATTGTTAGCGATAGTCAGGGATTCATTATCCCATCAAAACACACAAAAGTTGCTGTAGGAAATGCTGCACTATCTTCTCCTCTCTTCCGTAGACCGATCAGTACTATTTCCAAAAAGAGTCGGCAATTGCAGATCCCACTCAATGTACCACCATCAATGACAAAAATCCAAATGTCAGAAGAAAAAGAAGAAGAAAAACCAATTGAAACCACAGAAGTATCCGCTAGCGAATCGGATCAAGTAGAAGGAAAGAAAACAAAGGAGAAGGAGCGCAGTGGATTTCTTACTGCATTGGTTTTGGGACCGCCACTTCTTGCGAAGTTTGGAATTGTTCTCTTGGTGAAGTTCTTGACGGATTTGGTCGTTTTTCCATTGCTGTTTCTGTATCGAATTATCAAAAGTTTGAAGAACAAGATTGTTGGTTTGTTTGTGAAGAAGGATACAATGAAGGGGGATGGTGTAAACGGGAACTCATCATCGTGAATCGGACTCTTTATACAATCCAAGAAATCCTTATCAGGTCCTCATACATGAAGAAACAGTCTCAAACAACACCTTCAAATAATGAAGAAGTAGGTTCTAAGGCACTATCATTTTCAGAAATCATCAGACAAACTGTTATAGTTTCACTGCTACCGCATTTAGTATTAAATATAGCGCTACCATTCTTTTCTCTTTTGATAGCCCAAAATAGTCTTAGATGGATTACTCGCAGAAATAGTCATTTGAATGGTGATAAGGTATTTATTGTCAATTATCACCACAATCATCATCATCACAGATCATTACAAACAGTTACAAAGATTGATTTTAAGTAGGGCTAACAACCTACTTATACGATACAAGAGATGGCTATGAACTATGAAGAGTGAGGATTTAGTAAATACGACAACAACAACAACATAAAACAACAAAAATTCAAAATTACTTTATTTTACATATGCTAATTGGTCTAATTTAGCTGTATCCTACCAAGCACAAAGAGGAATTCAAGAAGCACATAGAGTGCTGAAACTATCCAGAACTATCACTTATGGAGAGGTCAGAGGATATTACATAGGTATCACAATTCTGACGCAGAAAACAGATAACGCATCATAACGCCGCATCATATAACGCCGCATCACCGGATCATAGCGCCGCATCATACCGACGAACCAAGAAGATAGGTCGCATTACACTAACAAATTAAGACGAAAATGCCTTTCGAACAGAAGCAAGGCATTGGGCTAGATGACGCTTCTGCATTCTCAATTGCTCAAGCGCAGCAGCAATCCAGCGCTTCCGCCCAAAATGGAGCGAACGGAGGCGGCATTGGTGCAAACACGATGCCGTTCGCGGTGCAGGGAGCCCTCGCCCAAGGTCACAATATTGGATTCCAGCTTCATAACAATACCGACTCGTTCATGCAACGCAGCCCAGCCGAACAAGCGGAAGCTGCATATGCCGCCGCCGCAATGGCGGAGAGGCGTCTTGCCGTGTCTACTAGAGGGAATATTGATAAAAAGGACTCGAACGAAAATTCCCTCGTCAACTCCGGCCACGGCATGTCCGTAAATGCCTCCTCAAACAATGGGACCAACAATATCCTTCACTCTAATGCTCTTAATCAAGCGAACATGTTGATGGGAAATGGAGCGCCGGGTTCTAATCTAGCCATGAATCCTGCTTTTGCTAACATGTTGTTTCCCGGTGCGCAGGGTTACCTCAACTCAGCTAACGATGTGGCACCAGCTAACAATACAATGCAACACGACGTCCTTGCCCAGTCTGGTTATGGATATCAAATGCAAAATGGAGCTGGAACTGGTGCTAGTGCTGCCGGTATGATTCTTCCCGGATCCGCTGGACTAGCGGATCATGCGACCTCTGGCGCATTCGCAGTCAATTCTATTGCTGGTCAAGGCCAAGCACCTGCGACCATCCTTAACACATCTTCAATTCTGCCTTCCGTTGCCTCTATCCCCCAGAAAAAGAAGAAAGTAAAGGGGAAACCCAAAAGACCCCTTAGTGCTTACAATCTATTTTTCAAATATGAGAGGCAGAGGATATTGGCTAGTCTCTCAGAGGACGCTAAACAGAGTGAGATTGAAATTAAAAGAAAGCTTGTGACGGATGAAGACAAGACATCTGATAGTGAAAACAATGAGAATAAGGCCGTGCTCGTTACAGGGGAGGATGCATCATCTTCAGCGGATACTAAAGATGGTGCTGCAGATGACGATGCACAGAAGGATGTACCATCTACACAGCAAGAGAAAGATCTCGCTGCAAAGCCGAAGAAAAAACCTCATGGAAAAATAGGTTTTGAAACTTTGGCAAAGACTATTGGTCGGCGTTGGGCAAAATTAGAAACTGAACCATTGAAAAAATACAAGGACCTTGCTAATGAAGACATGAAACGTTACAAGAGTGAAATGGAAGTATTTCTTACCAAGAGGCAAGAAATCGAAGCCCAAGAGCGTAGTCTTCAGACTGCTGAGAGTGCTGCACCTGTGAATTCGAATTCGATTGGAGGCAATGAAGCGACGGCCTTGGATCAGCAATTCCAGTTGCAGTTCTTGCAACAGCAAGCGAATCAAGCAAATCCTTGGGGGGGAGTAATGAATAATGGCAACAATCCTGCGACAAATTATCCTGCGGCAAATTATCCTGCGAATTCTTCAAATTCTGCGGCAACGCAAAACAATATGCTTATACAGGCGCTACTCATGCAGCAAATGAATCAGCAACAACAGCAGCAGCAAATGATGATCAATCAGCAAGCACTACAGCAAATGCAGCATCGTCCACAAAGTGATGGAGGACAGAATTTAGACTACTCTGAGCCTTCTTCTAAAAAACAGAGAAGGGATCCTCAAGATGCATTCCAGAATCAATCATTTGCGAACGCTGCACCGTTGCAAAGTTTCGGTCTACAGCCTGGGGCAGGCGCGATGGGCAATGTTGCTAATGGACTATACGGAAACTTGAATCCATCCATGAACGGGGGCAACTTTCTTGCGAATATGAACAATATGATGGCGATGGGCAACCTCATGAACGGCCAGCAGCAGCAAGGTCAGCAACAGCATCAAGGTCAGCAACAGCATCAAGGTCAGCAGCAGCAGCAAAATCTTCAGCAACAGCAGCAAAATCTTCAACAGCAACAGCAGAATCTTCATCAGCAGCAAGGGCATCAGCAAAATGGTCAAAATCCCTCTGCTGCATCAATGTATTCTTCAGGGGGAGGGGTCTCTCCGTCAATATTCAATATGGGACAGTAAAGGTCATCGACGCACATTCTTGTGTCACCACAGCGCAAGTCAGTGATATCGCGTGAAATGTCCTACATTTTCACATGTGGACTGATTGAACATCATAAACATAAAAGGGAAATCATTTTTATTATATTACAATCTACTTTTGTTTGACCTCTTTTTTTATTGCAAATAGAACAGATGGTCCAGCTCGCCGATCCGCTTTTTGAAATATTGGATAATCCATAGAGGAATCAAGCCATATGAACTGCAATTCCTGCGTAAAGAATTCAACAAAGCGGTGTAGTTGCCATGGGACGGGCTCGGCAAAATAAAACATTGCACCAGGCTTTGCATTCGAAACCAATGCTTTCAAGAATGGACCCCATTTCCCTCTGGTTTCGGACAATAGATAGCTTATAGAAAACAAATCAAAATCAAATGGATTTTGCTGCAGGGCATCTTTGTTCCCATCATCATTGAAATCTTTTGTAATGTCACAGAAAACTGTGTCGATGTCGTTAAGAAAACCCTTTTGTTTTAAGATATCATTCAATGGACCAATTATTGCTGCCTTCCATTCATCAATTGACCAGTCCATCAATAGGACTTTATCGAGAATGTTTACGTCATCCCCTTCGTCATTGTGGTGTAAACGAAGGAAAGAGAGCATCCCAACCAAATCATTTCCCGGTCCACAGCCAATACTGCACACTTTTCTTACTTTGTTCGAAGTCAACATGCACCAAATTTGTTGTCGAAGCTGCTGTTGTTCTCGTAGTTTCGGATCCAAAGAAGATCCCATCACATGTTCTTGACAAGGAAGTTGTATTCTCCCTAGAGAAGCGCAAAGTAACAACGCCCTTTCATAGAATTTCTGCCTCGTGTAACCCCAAAGGGCTGCCTCATCCTGGAACATGGAAAGTTCTTGAGTGCCCCTCGTCATGTGTTTCAACAATTTGACGGCGTTACTAATTTGGGATTCTTTACTGATCCCTTCTCCCAGTGCATTCTTAGCAGCTTGGGAATAAACCAGTGCCTTGGAGACTTCTTCAACAAAAGGCTTAGCTTTTTCCTTAAGGTTATTCAGGGAATATGAATTGCTTGAAGAGTCAGAGCCAAACTGCATTTCCTGGATTATTTCGTGTTCTTTTTCCAATAAGTCATCCAATTTATTTTGCTGAATATTCTCTGTTGTTGCATCTTTTCGACGTCGCGCATGTCTAATGCTATTTTGCAAAGAATCTACCTTGACCTGCATCCTTAACCTTTTTTTCAAACGTCGCTTTGCTTCCTTTTCTTCCTCTGAAAGCTGACTATTTGGAACTGCAATGAAGGATGGCGAGGGACCTTCCCGTGATTTGGTAACACAAGAAACTGTGCCTATGATTAGGACCTTCTTAGTCTCCTCCTTTTCCAAGCTGTCTCTCTGTCGCTTCTCCAAGTCTTCATACTGCATTTTTGATAATAACAAATGCGTGTTTGTTTGCATAAATAATAGTTTTAGGAACACTATGCTACAACAGTTTGTATCTTGTACCTGCTTGTTGCTTGTAGAGTATCCATAATCCATTAAGAGCGACAAGCGACAAGCGACAAGCGACAAGAAGTACTACATACTACAACTACTGTTGTAGCAAGTCGCAAGCAGCAAGCGAGCTATGTACTCGTACGAGTACGAGTACAAGAGACAACTCTCTACTCTGTCTCTCTCTCGTCGATGGCGGGCGGGCGTCGATGGTGTTGGTTTGCTTATTGGCAATCTCCTTAATAGTCCGATACGGTTACAGCACAACAATAATTTACAATTTACCACCCCTAATTTTCATTTGGACCTGCTTGTCGCTTGCCGCTTGCCAGTTGCACGTCGCACGTAGCACCCTTGATAGCTTGCTATGGTACATATCGTACTTTTACCAGATCGTACATCGTACCACAGGTAGTAGATCAAACATCTTAAAAAGAGCATGAAACATTGGACACATAACACATACCAAAAATATTACTCATACTGCCATTTGGAACCAAGGGGGAAATACAGAAAATCGTGAAATGCTATCAGCCGCAAATATGCAACGATGCCTCGTAAAGATTGGAGGTACCTTTAAGAAACCTCAGCACTTGGCAACAACCAGTACTCTCACATCAAGACTTCCATACTCATTGCAACAACCTCTTCGATTTTTTTCAGAGAATGAAACTAACCAACGAAAGCAAACAAAAGCAGCACATAATGAACCCATGAGAATGGTTAAAATCATCGCATCGCATGGACTAAATATGCAAATGAGTAGAAGGTCAGCTGAGATGCTCATTCAAACGGGACAAGTTACGTTTGGAGGAGAACAGATTTCCGATCCAGGTCACAAGATTAGCATCAAAGAGGCATTCAATGGAATCAAAGTCGCCGGGAGACTATTGAGGCTACCCGATCCAAAGAAGAATCAAAGACTAGCAAAATTCACAACCTCGGAGTCAAACTCGGAAATGGTGGAGAAAAAGAAACTAACAGATCCAACAATGAAGACGCGTGTATGGCTAGCCCATAAATTAGCTGGAGAGTTAGTGGCAGAACATGATCCCGAAGGAAGGCCAAGTCTTATTGAACGGCTAGAAAGAGGTGGAGTAGGAAAACGAAAGAAAGGAAAGAAAGGAAAAAATGTTCAACCTATTCATTTGAAGCCGATTGGTAGACTGGATATGATTACAGAGGGTTTGATCCTAATAACTAATGATGGACAATACAAAAGAGAGCTGGAGCTCCCTTCCAATGGCTTACATAGAACATATCGGTGAGTACAATATAATAGACTGCAATGATTGGAAATTAAATTGCATTCCTTTTTGAAAATTATTTTTATTGTGGTTTGTGCTCATTCTAAAAACTCATTGCCCTGCACCTACTGTTGTATAGAGCACGAGTGCACGGGAAAATAACCCCTGGAAAGCTCCAGGCGCTTCGCAGTGGCATGCAGATAGAAGGAACTTTTTACAAGGGAATGAGAGCAAATATCGAGACAAACAAAGGTAGCCGCGCAAAGGGAGGTGCAACAAATACTTGGCTGCGAATCACTTGCGTGGAAGGAAAGAATAGACAAATTCGAAGAACTCTTGATCATTTGGGACTGAAGGTGACAAGGTTGATAAGAACAAGTTTTGGAGACTATGATCTCAATACTATTCCTCCAGGTATGGCGATTGAAGTTCCGATCAAGTCGCTGGAGAGCCAAAGGAAGAGGGGTGCCATCGAAGCCATACGTAAAAGTCCTGAAAAGCCCAAGAGAAGAATGAATGAGCAAGGTACATCCGTTCAATGGGTAAGACATCAATAATTTGATGGGTGGAGATGGATAGCAATTCGAAAGTGCTACAAACACTTTATTATAATATCATAGATAATCTCTTAGTTAAATATCAAAGAAATTGCAACTAAATTATCTCAAAGGCCACGCTCCGCATTTCACAATTTTCAAAGCCAGTGGACATGTACTCTTCTACATCTGCATCTTCATAAATGACAAGCTCTGGTCTTGTAAACATGTGCCTAAAGAAAGCAGAATGAGATACTACCGCTATGGAACGCTCTATCGCTGGTCGCTCGGCAATAGTCTTCCATGCATTCCTGACGCGCTTCTCCAGCCCCTCATCATCCACGCTTTCTCTAACTTTTTGATAATCATCTAGAGATCCATGCTTTTCTTCATAAACTTTCCAAATGGGATCATGTTCATGTTCGATCCTTGCAAAATCTACAGAAGGAAAATCATTACTCAAAGTACTCAAAGGTAGACGCACATCACAAACGTAGTTAACAGTCTCCCTCCAATGCTCACATGCAACGAATGGAACATTATGTCTCTTCACTTGGCATTCAAAAACGTGTCCGAAAGAGTGATGCGCGGTTTGAAGAGCTCGTCGCATCGGTGAAGAGATTATTGCGTCAACGTGCAATTTTTCTTCTTCTAGTTTTTGCGATAATTCTTTGCATTGCGATATTCCATGAGGCGTCAGTTGCGCATCGAGGTTATCAGGGTTTTTGTAGTCATTGTTAACATTATGAAAACCTTCTGCGTGACGAATGATGTGTACGACGCGGAGATTCGTGGTTTTTGCCTTGGGACAATTTAATGCATGTATCCGAACTACAGGATTGGATAACGAGGTTGCCATGATCTTGCCGACGAGCTTTTGTGGTATTGTCATACTATGTAAGGTATGATTACATGCTCTTTTACTTTTACCACTTGCCAGTCGTACATAGTCAGTGGAGAATGGTGGCGTCGATGGTGGTCACGGAAAAAGGGAGGCTTTTGTCTTTTGTTGATGCTGATTAGGTTATTAGCTTCATGTTATTGTTGTTGTTGTTGTTGTGAGTTGGATTTTCAAGTTTAAACCTGACACGAATGGATATTACTAAAGCCCTAGTGCGCAATTTTTGTACTAAATATCATCATTGCTCTTTTCCCTTTTCCGGTTGTCGGTTGTCCGTCGTGGAAGCAAAGATTGTATTAATTATTAATTGTACCTATTGAGATTACTTAACCTTGAAAGCAATAAACAATAGACAAGGACACCTACAATTCGACACAATGAGAGTGTCAGCATTCAGCTATATCTTCTATCTAAGCAGAATCGTGATTGCCTCGACCGATGCGAATAATAATCAACAGGAGGGCAAATGCATCATCATGGATCCAGAAACTGGAACCTGTCAAGCGGACATTGATCCGAAAACCGCTGATCAAATTGATACAGAACCAGACCTTGTTGACAATGATCATCATTGTGCGAGATGGGCTGAGGAGGGTGAATGCGATGTGAACGTAGAGTACGTCTCTCAAATTTATTTGTACCCACGGAGTATTTATTTTTATTTTGTATGTTACTTCTAGGGTTCTCACACATCATTATGTACTCTTCATTTTAGCTTCATGAGGATCGAGTGTGAAGCAGCCTGCATTAAATTTTATGATCGCTTTGCCAATGCATCTTATAAACCTAGACCATACCCTCGCTACACACATTCCCCGACATGCCAATTATTCATGGCTGAGTCGTCCATTCCAAATTCCGGACTTGGAATGTACACTGCGGCACCGATTGAAAAGGATAAACTTATTTACCACCCTGAAATCGTCATCAATTACTTTGACGTGGAAGAGAATAACGAAATTGATGAAGAGAGGAAGGTAGAGGAGGAAAATGATATTAGTGGGGATAGAAAGAATAAACATACAAAATGTAAAAAGTGGGCACTTGGAGGAGAATGTACCGAGAATCCTGTTTATATGATGGATTCTTGTGCGAAAGCCTGTCACCTTCTCGACTTTGGACTTTTGGACGACAAGGATGACAGCTATTGGCTTCCAGATGATTATTATTGGGATCCAGGAAATACTGATTCATTGTATGAAGCTGATTCCGTATCTTCACTCATACCTGGACTGGGCGCTCTGGCTAATTCTCACACTGGATTGGTGAATACAGATATGCTTCGTGGTAGAAATGATAATACTGGATTACATCGTTCTGCTGATCCTGGGGTGGGGGCGTATTCGAGCCTTCACAACCTAAGTTACAAGGCTGCGAAATTTATACCTGCAGGAATGGAATTATTTGCGGAGTATGGAGACGAATGGTTTGCCGGGAGAGAATATAAGTTCGGCCCTCTGCCTTTGAGCACACATTTCGAAAAGGCTAATAATATTATGGACAAATTATGGGATACGGTGCAAGAGAATGATCCCTTTGCTGAGGATTTGTTCAAACTTACAAGGAGTTTGATCACTGACGTAAAACTGTTAATGGCAATGCCTGATACCTTGGAGGAGGCAAAGACGGCAAGGATTGATGGAGTCGCATTACTCACCGTGCCTAATGCGATTCGGTCGCAGCAGTGGCTTGAAACTAATGGTATTTGTCTTGACAACATTCGTGCAGGACAGTCTAGTATTCGTGAGGCTGGTAGAGGTGCCATAGCCACAAGATATTTGAAGCGAGGGGATATCATAGCACCACTTCCGTTGCTCCACATGGATCAGGAAAAGCTAAAAACTTTTCAAGATTTTGACACAGATGAATTGCCAGTTGATGGTCCAAAACAGCTCATTATCAACTACGCTTACAGTCACACAGACTCGTCATTAATGTTGTTCCCGTACTCTCCAGTTGTAAACTTTGTCAATAATAATCTTGATAAGAGCAAGGTCAATGCAAGAGTCCGTTGGTCTACAAGTAAACATCATAGCGTTGAGTGGGAAGCACTGGCCGTGGAGGAGATTATACGGAGTAAACGTGCAGGACTGATGCTAGAAATGGTAGCAACGAGAGATATAGAACGAGAAGAAGAGATTTTCTTGGATTATGGCTCAGAATGGGACGCCGCGTGGAAAGATCATGTAAAAAATTGGAAAGCGCCAAAAGACAAATACACACCAATATATATGTTGAATATGGAAGAGATCATAAGGACGCGAAAAGAATTGATAGAGAATCCTTATCCCGAAAATGCAATGACTATTTGCTTTGTGCAAAATTCTATTGATGACAACGTGCACAGTGAAGAAGTTAATTGGAAAAACTTTAGTGTTCGGTCAGATTTCATGAAAGACTCGCGTGAATGTGAGATCATTGATAGGACAGAGGAACATATTGATTCGGCCGATAAGGCTGTTTTCAAATATAAGGCAACAGTAAGCAATGATGTTGACAGAGATATTATTATCTCGGGATTGCCTCGAGAAGCAATCGAGTTCGTCGACAACCCTTATTCATCAGACCAACACCTTCTAGATGCATTCCGTCATCCAATTCATATCCCTGATGATATTTTTCCAAAGAATTGGAAGAATCTTGAAAATGCAGGCATTGGTGATGGACAAATTAATGTTCACAAATCCGTAAAGGACAGCTATAAAAGCGAAGAAGGTGCGTTCAACCGGTGTCGTTTTTAGTTGGACGAACCATTTATACCAGGTGCTGGAATGGGGTTGTACGCTGGTGACAAAATGCTTCCCGGCGACATCACAAAAAAAGAAATAATTATTCCCGTCTTTGACTATAAAGCTCAAACTAACCTTCGTTGTGCTCTGGATCCTCTTTCATGAAAGCAGGACTCTAATCGGTTACTAAAGCGCTTTTATTGGTCTCCAACCACTGCAAGAACAAACCACGATGATGTCGAAAATGACTTTGCCATCGCTGCTGGTATGGGAAGCTTGCCAAATCATTACATTTGTAGAGTTTCTGCTCAGCCACAAATCCGCCAAAAACCTGGAGGAGACTTGTATAGGTCCATAGATCCGATGGCTGGGGATGTAACATTGTATGAAGACCACCACTTTCAGATCATTCGTAACATTCAGGAAGGTCAAGAAATCTTTATCAGTCATGAAGCGAATGAGTAATGCACAATTCATTTCTGCATTATTTTGGTGCGCTGTCTTTCTCATGTGTATTAACGATCGCGTCAAGGATACTTTGATTAAAAAAAGCGTGTACCAAAATACAACGAAACTCGATGATTTCTTGCCGCAGACAAAATAGTAAAATCTTCCCTCAATCGAATTCAAGAACAACCGGCCACGAACACTCTGCAAGATGCTTGGTATTTCTAGAAGGCTGAATTCGTTCAATCAAAGGTAATCCTGAACGCGTTGCTGCGTTGGGGGTGGCTTTGCACTATTTGCCCTAATCTATTCGCTCAACTGAATGAGGAAAGTGGCCAGCGCCTGGATTTCATAGAAATCCAAAAGTCTACAACACCAGGTGCCGGACGAGGAGCAATTATCAGAAAAAGTGTCAGGAAGGATGAAGTGATATTAAGTTCTCCTATATTGCAGCATAACTGAGACTTCGTGGGTTTGCTTATGTGCCAAGGAGATTCTGGTGACGACCCAATTGAAGAAACAAAGCAACTCTATCTGAGTCACATGTTCGGTCACAAAAACTCCAATCTCTTGGTGTGGCCTATTGCACCAGCGGTCAATAAAATCAATCATAAAAGTGGTGTAAGCGCTAACGCCAAGATGCGATGGTCGGCATTTTTGGTTGATTCCAACAACCAAGATACTCTTATTGATATTTGACTATGTAGCCACACGAGACCTTGAGGTTGGCGAGGAAATATTCATCGATTATGGACCTGACTACGAAGCAGCTCGGAATGAGCATATTTCGAATTGATTTCCACCTGATAGCGCAGAAAATGACCAATCATCGCGGTGACTGCTTTCTACGGAGAAGTTAATTCGCACAAAAGGAGAAAGTCCATATCCCGACAATATCCTCGTTCTTTGTTCGGTTCCACAGCATGGCTGGTATATAGAAGCAGAGCGAGTAAGCATCCGGAAGAAGCGTTGTGTGATTTAATAACGATCCTAATATGCATTTACTCGCTTTTTCTTGGACAGAACCTTGTGAAATCAATGAAAGATGGTGAGACGAGGAGTAGATGAATACCTTTATACTGCACAAGTAGTGCAATCTGAGCACGGTCCATTTTAACTTGTTTACCTTGTTGATAGAGAATACACGATTGGCGGTTTTATGGTAAATAAGTTCCATTATGAGATAGGCGTGCCAGAAGAACTGTACCCTGATAGTTGGATGGATATCTAACTACTGCTGTATCTTCACAAGTTAGGTACAATGTACATGCATGCTGTAGAATTTTATGCTGATGCCAGTCAAGGCTATGATACCGCATTATCTCCCTCAAATTCAGGCTGCCACTCAGACTAAGCATTATTTATTTATTCCACTCATAAAGTAAAAGGTACTTGTAGTTGAACCTTTGCCACTACGAATAAAAGAAAAGGTTTTATGAGCAAGCGTTGATGGCCTAGAATGGATAACTATGCTGAATGCAGAAATAGATGTACCAGGAACGCTGCCTCCTACTACCCCGCAGAAAACTTCTATGCCAAACTCGTTCCCTACTACTTCGCTTACAACTTTTATGCCAACCTCGTTGCGTACTGCTTCGCCGACAACTTCTATGCCAACCTCCTTCCCTACTCCTTTACCGACAACTCGCGAGCCAACTCCTTCCCCGACGTTGAACCCTACTCAAGATCCTGTTGAAAGCTCTATCCCTTTGCCAACAACGGACGTCCCCACTACGGGCAATACTCATAATCCTTCAGTGATGATGATATTAACAAATACAGAAGATTTTGGCAACGATAACACCAATAACTATGATGACGATAGGGAATCAAAAGTTCCCATCCTTATACCTGTCTTGAGCGGAACAGCCTGTAATGCATTACTCAATATCGGTGCTGCAATTCTGTGGAGGAGGAAAATAAAGAAGGATTACGGAGAAGAGAATAAAGCTACGAAGAAGGGTGGAGACGCAGACATCACGTAGACCCCCGACTCGATAGATGGCGCGATTGCACCAAAAGATGGTATTTCCCTCAATGTGAGACGAATTGAGTCGTTTAACTCTCCTTTTAAAACGAGGAATCTCAGAGAGATGTTATATGCTCTAGAGAATGATGCGGATACCTCAGATAGACCAGCCACAAGCATTTACTTCCAGTGCAGATTGCATCGGTCAACAGCTCAATTAGTCAATTTGATGAGATATCTTCCTTCCACTGTTGTGTAAGTGTAAGCACTGGTGCCATATCTACTGAATCATTTAAAATGACAAAGAGTTTAGACATGAGTCCAGTTCAAAAAGGATTTCTTGCTTCTGATCCCGATATAATTCTATCCCGATATAATTCCTGGCCAAAGTGTGTATAATAATGGTCTGAAAAAAATAGAGAAATAGCTGTCTGAAACCTGCAACTATTTCAGCCGCATCTTTCTTCGAACCTGTCAATGAGCTTGATGAATTGGACTCTATGCTTTTGAAGATTGACGATCCGTATTCTGACGGTGACAAAGTTAAACCTCTCAGAAGAATGACAAGAATCTGGAGTACATCTAGAAGTAAAAGCCGCAGCCTTAGCAAGACCTACAGGTTGTCTCGCTCTCAACCAAGGGGAAGTGAGCGAGTTCTTGCTAGATACTTCCTGGAATCCTGACGATGTTGATGGTGCAAGTGAAACGCCTTCAGTCGATGCACCTCAATTTGAATCTCTTTATGAGCCTGAAGTAGAGTCTGATCTCAACTGGCTCAATGTGATTTATTAATTTGCCTAGAAGAATCTTTTATCAAGGAGAGCCCTACATAGTCGCATAATTCACCCAAGAAGAAGGGTGATATAACCCTAGAGGAAACCATGATAAACGCCACTGAAATTATTTGTATTGATGCTAAGGAATGCTTATTGGAACTCTAGAATGGAGGTATCTCCGCAACTAACATTTTAAATATATAGAAGAGAACGCAGTACCCTCACAAAGAGTGTACGTGCATTCACCTGAATCGAAGCAGTCAAGTACTCCAAATGGCAGCTCAT
>Ga0306864_1000257_pt1 | contig 25355 bp, 16 predicted proteins | sample AntRauTorckE5430_FD_190448 | JGI IMG/M metagenome (GOLD analysis project Ga0306864, IMG submission 190448) | Saline lake microbial communities from Rauer Islands, Antarctica - Metagenome Torckler E5 #430 (v2) (version 2) | ecosystem: Environmental > Aquatic > Non-marine Saline and Alkaline >...
CACTTGTGTCTTACCTTTTCAACTTGAACTTGGAGGGTATTGCGTTCGGACTAGGATTTGTGGTTGGTATGCTTCTATCAATGGTTGTCTTGAGTGTTGTCGGCAGTGGAGTCAACGCTGTGATTGTTTGTTATGCGGAAGACCCTGCCACTTTTGAGATTAACCATTATACCCTTTCAATGCGCATGCGCGAAAGTTGGCGTTCCGCATTCCCCAACGACTTCACCTACTAGGTTGTGATTTCGAAACGGTCAGCATCGAGGACATGACGGCTTCTCTGCAAGTTTTCAAGTACAAAGTATTCGTGTTTCACTGAGTGCTTGTAATGTGTTATAGTTACAATTTAAATTGGGCTTTACTTTCAGCGCCGCTATCTGCCGCTATTTCAAATTTACTGCAAATATAGTATGGACGCTGGTTGTATGGGACATCAAGTAGCTTTTGTGAATGACGTTAATGCTCGTTTCGCAACGAGTACGAGTAGAAGTCAAAATAATGTGAGACTCAAACTCGGCTTAGTCACGAGGGAGGACATTGATCGAGACCGTTCATGATGAAAAATGGAAAAGATCTAAGAATGTGGGAAACTTCTTGACATCATTTGCACGAGTGTTCATTGGGCTCGGACTGTACCTGCTTCATTGTCTGATTCAAAATCAAAAGATGGGAAGAAAGGAAATCCCCAGTCTGAGACGTAATCGGAACTACTGTGACAACTAGTATTGGTTTTAAAGTCCACATCCTGTCAAGTGGACAACAAATAGATATGTTAGAAAAATCACATGAAAGAATAGATGGAGACACGACTGCATGATCACTCAGGTTTGGAAAATGTTGGTCTCAGCAGTCACTCAAAGCAATTCCCCCACTATCGACCGCTTTGGCAGCGGCAAACCACGTGAATGAGGAGAGAAGTAACTTCAAGCAACTGATTCAGAAACGAGGAATTCACCCATGCAAGCATGGGGTGAATGTAATCACCGTGAAGGGCTATTATAGCTACACATTTGTCAAGTATGTTCCATTGCATGGAAACAAGTTGTTGTTCTTAGCAAGGTTTCAGACTTACCGTGTCAGAATCTTGGCTATTATCCATATCACTTACGGTACTGTTTGAAAACCAAGCTTGATCGAGATGCCTTTTCTCCCTTGTCCTCGGAGGTCTTCACAGCGTGCTGAAATTCGAACTGACACCTATCAAACATGTGGGTCACATCCCCATCCATCACCACGAAGTTGTGCGGTTGCGATTTCATAGTAGAGTCTTTGCCTGGAATATCTCTAAATGAGAAACGACGAGTCGCTCCAACGCTGACAACACATGTATCATAACCCCATGCCTCGCCTTGATCAGGATCTATATGATATCTCATGCCACTATCTCCATCGGGATACAGATTCAGGAGGCAACAGTCGTAGTGTGAACCCATTTCATCACTCAGAGTGTCCCGAACACTACGGACGACAGGAGAAAAAGGTTTAGTCTCCATCACCTTCCCTGAATATGCGAAGCCAGGCACACTTTCCTCGCCCTCCCATGCTGTCTGTCTCCTCTCTCGAACAACTACACCATTCGAGGTTCTTATTTCTTCCGCACTAAAGTCCACTTGAGATTTTATATTCTCTAATGTGAGATCGAATTGTTTATTTCTTTCAATGCTGGTTGTGTGTCTTACAAGGAACCCAGGACGTACTCTGAAAGGCAGCTTCAAATCCCGATAAGAAACTATAATTCGTTCGGGAACAATCACGTTGGCACATTGATGCTCAAAGCAATTAAAGGACCAAACTAAGCCAGACAGGTGATGTGGTCCGAGCATTTTTGGATCAAAGGACCTACATGAAGTGACTAAGTTGATGATTGTGGTATCGCATATCTGGCTCTTTATGATGGATGATCTATGTAATATTCTTGACAAGACTGCAGCTGCTTTCACACCATCGACTAGCGTATCAACGATCTGCCCATCGTTAGAGTCAATATTTTGTATACTTGTGGAGAGCACTTGACAAATATGACCTATGACAGAAACATCGTCCTTTCCAAATGTGTAGGATTGTTTTGCTTCACGCGTGGCATTCAAATGTGGCTCAAATTGTGAATTGTCGATGGTTATCAACATCTTTGAAAGCCTGACTAATACCAGCGATGCTACTTTACCTTCATGATCATTAGATGTGTTAAGATGCTGACCAATGTTCTTCAGCAAATCATGGGGAGTATAAGCAGCTTGTATCAATTGAAGAAAGGGCTTTGGATGAGACTTGGGCACAGATTTACGCTTTGTCACATGTCTAGCAAATGCGTCCGTGGTGCTCTTGGCAAGCCACAGAAAAATGATACCAAATACAGCATTGAAGTTCTTCATTGTGGTCTTCGCTGTGGAGGTTGACGATTGACGAGGAGCGTGGAGGTGATGCTCACTGTTATTCACATTTTCTGTTGCTTTTAGAATATTTGTGTGGTGGTGGAGGTGGAGAGAAGCACATCATTAGTCGTATGTTTATGTGCGTTAATTCCAGCTCATTGAAATATATTTCTAAATGACGTCATATAGTTCTAACTTCCTATCAAATATCTACCGCTCTCCAACTTCCTCATTTTATGGAGATGAGAATTCATGAAAAGTATTTCCAGACTGTTTGTTATTTAATTAAACACGAAGGACGAAGGATGGCGTTGACCGCAAAAGGCTTTTCGCCTCATCGCATCTTCATCTCCTGCAGCAACGCCATGCCTAGAATTAAAGTCACTCGACGTAATATTAATTCGGCTGAAAGCGCACCCATACATTCAAATGTTTTATGAAATAAATCAAGAGGTAGATTGTAGCAAATTCTTTTTTAGGTGAATCTTATTTGTTCATTTCTGCTAGTATTTGGCTAGTTCTGTATAGCTATGCAATCTTCATTTCCTTTTTACTTTGGTCACCATTTCTCTAGAATCACAAAGTTTTTTTTTGTGCCTCGTAGATAATTTGCTCTCATTCCAGTTCTTGTCGCACATGAAATCAAGTCTTCATGCTTTCATACGATGTTCCGTTCGAATCATTCATGCTATTTCTCCACTGCAAGAAGTAGTTTCGCTCAACTATATTCCTTCGCATCGTCTTCACCTCAAATCGTGCAGGACGAGCATAAATCGAGATTTTTTACCTGAGTAGGGGAAAATTGTTTATTAGAATACTGGAATAACTTTAAGTCTTTCGTCTTGGTACCAGTTTGATGTTAAAGCTGGAGAAAGTTAACAGGTGCTCACCCCGTGGATAGATTTGGTAGATACAGAAGGCCTGGATGAAGTTTCAGAGGATATTCTTCGCGTAAAGATCAGATTGCATGGAATGATATAGTAATGCTACTATTAATTCCTATCAATTTAGATGTTACAAGCGGGGACATTTTGCTAGGCGTGACATCTCAGAACGAAGTCTCTCGTACACATCCATTACATAGAGACAACTGGCAATCATCAGTCAGCTGATAATCTCAACAGCAGCGTACTTCCAACTCCTTGACAACTCATGCTAGCATATATCTACAGACTAAGATTGTCATCATAATTTCTTCTGTCTGGATGCTCATTCCTAGTAATTTCACGTCTCCTTTGAAGAATATAAGTTCCTATTGGCATCATTAGGCTTATGCCAATCGTGATGTGTATGAAGCAGTATTTGTTGTCTTCGCCATAGTCTCCATTCAATCTTCATCGCTTTCGAACTCAATGAATCCAAACCGAGCATTGACATCGACCCACGGGAACACGTGTCTATCCTTTGCACACAAGAAAATCCCAAGCTCGTCATCTTTTTGTGTGGAAACAAATTTGACTTCCTCGTTCAATGGACTCCAGTGGTGAGTTTTTTGCACAGCACCGCCTGATTCAATAGCAAGTCAAAAAAATGAGAAATTGAAGAATGCATTTACATCAAACGCAATGACGACTTGAGAGGACTCACCCATTTCGCAATTTTGTAAAACTATCGCATTTCTGTTTTTTGTATAAATCGGTCTGCCAACAGCTTCGTATACGTGAACTTGTGAATCATGTTGATTAGACCCAGCTGCCTTTGTCAAAAGATTTGAAATCATTTCCAATGATTCTGGTGTTGTATGTTCTTCCAACACTCCTCTTAGCACACAAGTTGGTACACTCGACAAGTGCTGAGCTTCTCTCCAAAAAGCGCGACTACCTTTATGGAGAAAAGTTCCACCTCCACCAGCGACAAATTTTTGGAATGGTGCAGAATCCAAGAGTCCAGTGAGGGTATTGAGCACAGTTGAGATAAAAGCTCTGCTACAGTACCCTTGTTGATACTTGAAGAAAGATTCGCACATCACAATCAACCTATGGCTCTTCGCTTCGGTAGCTGGTCCATGCATAGAGCCATTTGCTGCACTGAAGAGTAGTTGTCTGCAGACCAAGTGGCTACGATGCCCAGTTAATTTCCCTTGCTGAGCTGGTGATCCAGACAAAAGAAGCGACTCTGCCATGAGTGCATTTGGGGATCCTTGTGAATAACCGAGAAGGCCATAAGGTTTGTCTAGCTGATAAACTTCATCGATAGCATCCAGAATCTGTGTGGCATTAAATTCCAGAGATCGCGCAGTCCCAGTATCTGCGCGAATGGTAGAAACATTTCTTTTCTCTTTCAATCGCTGGAGCGCAGATTCCAATTCCAACCCATTCTTTCCATCAGTGACAACACCCATGGCAGTCACGATGGAGAAGTCGTAGTTTCCATCGGGATTTGAGATTAAAAGTCTCGCAAGGGGATCATTACTTATCACTGTCTTTTCTGCCTCGTCATAAAAGATAAGATTAATGATCGCGCTCAGAATAGCTTGTTCACTATGATTTTGAGGATTTTTAAAGTCGATGTAGAAGTTCCAGCCGTCATCTCCGTCGTCTTCAATGGATTCACTACCTGGTGTAGAAACAGGATTATGTGCAGAAGTTGCCTTGTTCAACCTCCATAGCCATTCCCTGACTTCGTCTGTGTCATTGATTACATTATCGTACACAGACTTTACCATAAGCGCATCATAGTTTCTGCGATAGAAGGATTTGAACCAATCAGAATGAAAAGCAAGTTCGTCTAGTTCCAATACCTCTCTACATATCTTGAATGCAGAGTTGTACATTTCTACTGCATGCTGGCATTCATCAATATCTTTTGCACTTTTGCCGGTCATTTGAATAACGTGCCAAGCACTATGCCCAGTTTCGTCAGCTTCAGCAATGGCTATTTTGGCAAGATCAATTGTTTTGACAAGATGTGAGAAATCGTTTGGCGCAGATGAGGAATCACAAGCCTGTAATTCAATCTCTTTGGCAGTTGGGACAACATCATCTTCGTTATGGTGTCTGACGCGTTGTATATATCCTTTAAATGCTGTGTACGCTTTACCCTCTTCCAACATGCTCTCTGCAACATTGTAAATTGCGTCATAATAGCTGCGGGACGCCCATCGACCGCCAGCAAGATAATCTTCTCGCTTTGGGATTCTTAAGCCTGGTAGCCAACTCTCCAGCAACTGATGCATATCAAGGCAATGGAATTCTGTAAAGGAACTTTGATCCAAATCCAACAGCGCCATGAGAGCAGATGTCAGTCCACGTGGATTTCCTTGTCCACCAGGGCTACCAATTTCACAAAGAACAGCAACGGCAAACTGTCTGGGTTGGCTTGCCATTAAATCCAAGAGCATCCTCTGATTCAGCTGGACCACTGTGGATCCACGCATAGAGGACGTCAATCCAGCCTGTATGAGTATTGCGATATCCTCTGGGCCCAGCAAAGAGTCGCCGACATCGAAAGAGTCTTGCAACTCTTTTTGAGACCGCTTTGAAACTGAAATCTGTGAAGAGGATGTTGTTGATCGGAAGATTCTATTCCCTGCATTTTGGAGACGCATGTCAGCCATTGAAGCTATTCTCCCTGCAGGAGAGAGAAAATCACCTGGTTCTAGCTCTGAATCTTCCTGCAATGCACTCATTTGCAGGTTGTTATTTGATGACATCTCTCGACGTTTACGTAGAGAGTATAATGCACTTTCATTGCTCATTTTTTCAGTTTGCCAGGAAGGTGATGGTTCCAACAGACTATCTGCATGTATATTACGTCGTCCCCATGCTCTTAGGCTTGCCCTCGTGGCCTCGCCTACAAATACTGATACGAAAAAACTCTGCGGCATGAAGGAAAGTCCACCATAACTCTCTGATATTTCAAGAACTTTCTTCTTCACGGCAAAAACATATCTGAGCCTTCGCAAATCGCCAGGTTGCCAATCTTTAGGGGGGCGAGATTGCAAAGTAAATTCAACTTGAGGAAAGCTCATGTAAGGAGCTAGTGTTGATACCATTGCAGAAAATGCTGGTTCGAGAGGAAGGTGCCGTTTATCCAATAGTGTACGATACAGCTCTTTTGCTGAAGGAAAATCTGCAAATAAATCCTTGAATCGAGGGTCAAGAGACAAAGGATACAGTTTCTCCACAAGAGGCTTCGGAGCTTCAATAGATCCAAGCATCACTTCAGCCCATCTTGTTGCTCTATCTATCTCAGGAGCGTAATCTTCGTAAATTGATAAATTTTTACGAAGTAGTTCCTTTGATTTCATGACATCTAAACCTTCTCCTTTCACAACCCTAATGACAATAGGAAGAATTTCGTCAAGCTGACTGGCATCACCACTTAAGAACAACGATAGCAATCTCGCCATTTTATGCCCCGGGATAGCATGTCCAGGATCTGAAACTCCTTCGGAGTCAAAAATTTCTTTCGCTCTCCAAATCTGCTTCAAGAGATACCTTGCAAGTTTCTCCAAATCTTTGTTCACCATTCTAAGAACTTGAAACAACTTGTTCATTGTACGCTGATCGTGCAATACTTTGAAGATGTGGCCAGCAGACTCGTCATCTGGAGAAACGATCGCGTTGAAAAATTTCCAATCATAAAGTCCTGAATAATCAAAACATTTTAGGGATACGTCCAACAACGCATAATATCAATAAAGAAACGACCCTTCTTACCTTCCTTGTTTTCCCTCGTTGTTGCGGCTTGTGTTATAGTTAGACCTCCAACCGAAGACACGTTGAGGTTGAATCTGCCTTGACGTAAAGAGTATATTAGCAAGTTCACTTGTTCCTTTTCTTCATGTATCGCTTCCTCAGGAGATGAACCCACAGATGTTGATTGCAAAATCGGAGAAGATCCCTGGAAATCCCAATTGAATTCACACTCTGTAGTACCATCGAAGGCCATATCAACAATGGACTTCACAATGTGGATTCCACATGTGGTTTCTGAAGGAATGATGACTCGTCTGTGTCCAAGTGTTGCTGTCGCCTCGCTGATTTTAATCCCAACATTTGAACCTGTGCAACAGGAATCAAGTATGAGCAAAAAATAGTTTAAAATACATGAAAGCTTTTGCTGTTGCTTATGGCACTAGTATTTGTACCTAGTGCGTGCACATATCAACTTACCAGAAAAGTCAATTTCATAGGCCTCCAATGGGTTGAAAATATTCTTGGAAAGTGCTATTGATGTACTTTGCCCTAACTTCTGGGGACGTAAGTGAAAGCCAACAGTACCGTCAATGGATCCTGCGAGAGTTGAAAGGAATTTCTGATCATCGAAGATATCCAGCTCAGGAAATTCATGAACATTGGTTTGGTTGTTCAAAGCTAGTGATCCCACTCCAAAATCTAGAATTACTCTAATTCCCTCTTCCACATATAGGTCAGACGAAGGAATGCGATCTGATAAGTTAAATCTCTTCTTGTTTTTAGATGCATCCGACCTATTATCAGTAGGTACAGAAGTGGACATGGATCTGAAGCCCCCCATCACTCGTAGCATCATTTGTCCTCCAAGTAGCTCTGGTAAACACCTTGTTTGACCGTCATCAGAGAAACTCATACTCTCTTCAGGTATGAAGACATTTCGAATACCCGCCGTAAGGTCTATTGCAGGCAAATGTCTTAAAATATTCCTTTTCCTCCCCAACTCACTCATCTCCAAAATAGAGTTTTCTCGTGCAGATAGGATACCATGCACATAAAAAGACTCAAGAACAGTGGTTATGATTGTTCCTCCTTTCAGCATTGGATGTGTTGCCCCAACCGACAAAGAGATAGAACTCAGAGAAGTATCCTCACCAATGTCTAGATTGTAATCGTATTTGAGAAGATTTTGGTGCCGCCTTTTTGTTGAAGAACTCTTTTGAGGAAACAGAAGCGTTGCTGCTACAGATCTACGATTCGCCTCCAGTGCAAGATTGTGTAATTGGGTAGTAGAAACCTTTCGCGGTAAATTTGCATGTAGGTCAGCTTTTTCATATGCCGCAGCATCAGGATTGCAGACAGCGAAGTTTCCTGAAAGAGAGATTCGACTGGCAACGTGATCACTAGAACCAGACGACTTATCCTGGCGAGTGGATGGATCGTGAACAGCTGAAAAATTAGTGCAAGCAATTGAGATTTGATTTGCATCGACTTTACCATTCATTGTGACATTGAATTTCCAAGGTACCAAATTGTTGGCATTAAAAATCTTGGAAATTGATGAAGCTTGATTTATGACCGACTCCGCCCGATGCCTTCGAAACCTCGATCTATTATTATCATTTTCTGTAAACATTGTGCAACTTGAGAGTGTATCAGAGTTTGAGTGTGATTCAACTATACCATGTCCACCACTCTCCACTCCTCCGCGAGGTCTCCCTCCGCTAACATCAGTCCCGTGCATTGCTTCTACAGCGATTGTAATTCCACCAGGCATGGTCAGATCTACACTTAGTGCTGGAGGGGTCGCCAATGCTTTCACTTTCAAATCCCAAGTCTCCACAGTATTAATCACAGCTAGCGCAATCCTTTCCTCCGCAATCTCTTCATGCTTCATCTTTGCACTTGCTAGAGGCTGGCTAGATACTAAGTACTCCAGCAAAGCATGAGGTTGAGGAATAATCCAACTTGGCAGAGTGATGTTCACAAACGGAATCGGAATGTATCCAAATAAAATAACGTGACCTGAAAATGCCAGGTTCAGCCTCCACTGCGGTTCGCAATAAGTACCATTATCACCAACCTTTTCAGCGCCCTTGTAAATAGGGGTAACCGATACTTTGCCCAAGTGTATCTGACATTTTGACTCAAGAATCCATAGGACTTTCTCAATGAAAGAGCTGATAGATTTAATCATATCAAGGGCATACCGAACAATCTGTATCCTCCTTAATGTATACTTGACCACATTATCCTCAAACAGGGTCGGAAAATGAATCAAAGTTGGCGCAACATTCCTCAGGTGAAGAGGAGGATCAAGAGTGACGCCAGCGTGCTTGACCATTGGAAGACTTCTATCCTTTGTCTCTTTTGTCGGATTGAAATCATCCTCTGAACAAAAACCGTCACTACCAACAGCCGCGACAGCTGTGACCTTGCATCCTGCCTTTGGTATATCCAAGACAAGTTGAGGGCGAGAACTGTCTTTATCCAAGGGTACATCATAATTTCCCTGACGAAGACGAATATTTCCTTCAATATGAACAGCATGGAGAAGATCAGTTGAGAGTTCTTCATAAAGAATCTCCATCTGAGAAGACGACAGTAGTGGAGCAAAACTGTCAGGAAGATCATGGGGGCGAATGATTGGCTTTTTTGCATTGGATTTTTCTGTTGTATACGACGCACTATGTGTTGTATTAGTAGCTGATATGTCATCAAAAAGCGGATGGTCTGACACAATCACATTGGGGATACTTGGATCGATGCTCATATCTTCATCATTCAGATCAAATTCATGATTGACTGCATTATTATTTTGCTTTTGAGCAGTGGAAACATCATCCGGTTTGAAAAGAATCTGCAGAGCCGGTCTTCTTGGAAGAACCTTTCTCTGTACCGGCGGAGGTCTGCTGAATGCATGGATCTGCTTAAAACAAAGACAGATTAAGGCCACGAGCACTACTGCAAGATAGAAATCTGCTTGTTCGATATCTGTCAAAAGTATTTTTCGCAAGATCTCATTAATACTTGGATTTGAGATGGTGAGCTGAATGCCAGAAGCAGAAGTCCACACGACCATTTTTTCTTTTTTCCGGATGTGGAATTGTATTATTATTTGATGGGTAGATATGGAAATAGTTGTTGAGTTGCGAGTTGCTGAGCGCTGATTACAGTAGTGATGATGATGTTGTATGTTGTATGTTGTATCTTCTGAGTGATTTTGTGTTGCCGTTTTGTATTACAAATTTTTGCGGGCTAACGGATCTAAGATCTCCTAACCTACATACCAGTATCTAATCTACTCTACTAGCTCGCTCTCTCTAGCTACAATAGTTAGCTAGTAGAAAACGGGATCAATCATCGATCATCACAATCATCATAATAATGCAGAAGGCAGAAAAGCAGACGCCAATTCAATTCTTTGAAAGGAATTCCAATAGACAATAGAAATACAACCATCTAGATAATGAGCGCAAGTGACGTTAACATGGAATCCATCGGTACTTCGAGTATCGGTTCTTCCAACAAAGATAAGGTTGTCCCGCTTTCTATTACACTTCTTGCAAAGTGGGGGAAAGAGAAGATAATAATTGCCAATCTAGCACCAGACACGGTCATTGCTCAAGTCAAGGATATTCTTTCAGCAAAAACTAGTATCCTGCCCAAGAGACAGAAACTCGTTGGTCTCACAACCAAAACAAAACAGAAAGTGACTGATGATTGCTTTCTATCCGATCTTAAACCAAAATCAAATGCCACAACAATTACAAATGGGAAACTTGAAGTGAAACATAGCTTTATACTAATGGGTACGCCGGAAGAGAATATCTTTGTCGACCCAAGTGATCATGATAATCTCCCTGATGTCGTTGATGATTTTGAGCTGGAGTTCAATGCTGGATCACTGGAATGGATTGAGCATGTTTCAAAGGGTGAAAATCTCAAAAAGTTTACTGAATCAACTATCATCCATGTAATGAATGAACCGAGACCAGGTAAACCGCTCATGGTGCTTGATCTAGATCACACCCTTTTGGATTTCAGTAGAAAGAGTATTGAAGATGCAAGCAATGCCGAACGGGCTGCATCAGTAGATAATGGTATGAATGGCGCTTCGGCCACTTCATCTGCTCCTATACGCACAACACAAGAAACTATAGATCGAATGAAGAGACCTTACATGGATAATTTCTTGGCGAAGGCATACGAATCATACGACTTGGTAGTTTGGAGTCAGACCTCCTGGCGCTGGCTAGAAACAAAATTGATCGAGCTAGGGATGCTTACAAGTAACAAGTATAAGTTCTGTTTCGTGCTTGACAAAACAAGTATGTTCACAGTTACTTCTACATTGAAGACAGGACAGATGCGGAAACACTATGTCAAGCCTCTACAAATTATTTGGAACAAATTTCCCCATTGGTCATCTAAAAACACGGTATGTAAAATTGAATTGAAGCTTTTATTTAAGTAGCTTTATACCTAACTAATGTGATGAATCTACTTCAACACCTTTCTGTCATCCAATCTTTTCATCACAGGTACACCTCGACGACTTGAGCCGAAATTTTGCTTTGAATCCCCACAATGGGTTGAAAGTAACTGCCTTTTATAGAAAGAAAAAGTCAGGTAAGAGGGATGTTGAATTGTTAGGGCTTGCCACTTATCTAGAAAAGTTGGCCGCAGAAGTTGACGATTTTACCAAAGTTCTGTTCAAGTATTGGATGGATGTCATGGCAGGGAAGAAGAATCTACAGGATAGAAATAGTTCCAGTGGCACCAAATAACAAATGAATTTGTGTAACATGATTCATAATAGCAAGATATATTCCTAAAACAATGTACTTGTGGAATGCTTCTTATTGTACCTGAAACCTTTCAAAAATCTTATCCTATCTTGTGATTGAACACATACCAACTACTAACTGGTAACTGGTAACCCAGATTCGAAAAGGTTATTTTTACCTATGTCAAGTAGCTGAAGAATACGTGTATTTCATAGTTATCTCTCGTTGAGACATTTACTTCAATATGAATAGTGACAATTCTTATTATTGGCTGGCTATCTTTTACCATGACATGTTTTGGTCATTTGTTCTCTATTTAATTTTGCGAAGACATCCAAGGTACTTCGTTGCCTTAACTTGTGCACTGTTATCTAATTCTTGCAACGATCAGACAAAGATTAAGCGAGCTGGAATCAATGGAATAAGATTCCAAATTAGTGGAGACAATAATGTCATCAAATCCCCATTTCCGTCAATTCAAATCGCAGCAAAGGACTATACAAAATACCAACAATTGGAAAACAAAAACATTTGGCGATCAAAAAGAAAGTGAGCACGTGAAGGATGCTGAATGAGGAACTTTCACCTCACTTTCCAATCAGCATCTAATCAGTTTAGAGGATGCCCCTATTGAAGTCATCAAACACTCATTAGGTTTCAAGGCACTTGGCTGGGCGAAGCAACTCAAATACCACCAAAAAAGTCTTTGTTCAATTGAAGGGTATGCACATAGGATATGCTTTTAATCTTTTAATCTCATTTATTACAAGTGATGAAGTGATTCATCCGGTTTCATTGCAGAGCAAATCTTGCTTCACAGTTTGCATTTGCAGTCGGGTAAAATGGTGCCACCAGCAAGCAGTTGCAAGCGCTGTTACATCTTCAGTCATATGTTTGTGATTATAAAATGCTCTAAAGATGTTCTTGCGATCGCATCTTAAATCTATTATTTAGCGATGGCCAGAAACTCCACCTAGCATGCTCTTGAATAGAACATCCTCACCCATGCTGGTAGCTGGTCTGCTCACAGGAAAAGTAAAATTCTGTAGCTTCTCGTGTACAACATACCGGATTTTCCTACCCTTACTCGCTCTCCTATCAACGTCCTTCTTCGTCTTTTTCTTCATAGACCTTTTCAATCTCTCTGCAGCTGCAGTAGCTGCATTATCCTTTCCACGTTCGGCACTGAGTGCGATATAGTCTTGTAGCATATGTTGATACAATTTAGAGTCATCAAAACCAAGCTCCTGTTCAGTCTCTGCATTACTCGAGTCCAACTGTGCATGCTCAAGAATTGCGCTATGCTTGACATTATTCTCTATTTGAGTCCAAAAGGACTGGTCCACTACTTGAAATTTGTTCTTGTTTTGTTGATTTTGAAGATGAATGTTTGCGTGGTGTTTGTTGAGCGTAATCTTCCATCCATTCCTTAATTTTGAATATTCCTGTTCAAGCTTATCCTCAACATCAATCTTCTCAGAATCAGAGTCAGAGTCAGTAATTTCGGAAGATGTGTTGTCTTCCAGCACTGATGAAAATAGAGTCCTTCTCGCATTCACCAGTTTCGACATGAGATCATCGATCCCATCTTCAATCTCATCTATCTTTTCTTCATCTGCTTTCGACGATTCGTCATCGGATATCTGTGGTAATACTGACAGAGCACGCTGCACGAGGATACGGCATTCCATAAGATTTGTCTGGATGTCCACCTGTGATTTAGCAGCAAAGCTCCTTGGAAGGGTTTCCGTAGAAAGTTGTGACTTGCGTAGTTTGGCTGCTCTTTTATCAGAAGACTCTAACGATGAAATAATATCAGTTGGGAGAGCATTGCTTGATCTATTTCGTTTCGTAGACATGATGTAAGATGTTTTAGTTCTAGACTGAGGTTGGTGAGGTTTCGAGGTAACTGGTAATGTTGGTTGCACAAATTATTTTCTTCTTCGTCCTTTGTTGTTTTGATGTTCGTTCTTGTGTTATGTTTATGGAAAGTGAGCTGAAATGAGTGGCTTCCGGTAGCTTCCGGTACAAAAACCATATCTCTCTCTCTATCTTTCTCCTTTCTTTTGATTGGAAATTGAAGAGCAGAAATGAGAAGGCTCAATCGCCAATCGCATGATTACAACAGTAGTAGTGTACGTTTACCCCATGTTAGTGAGACTAGTCTGTGGTTCTAATCAATTACGTAGAAATAGATATGGACTCAGAATGTGTGTCATGATGAGGTGTTAGATCCACTTCTTGCGAAACTTAGTCACTATGTCTCATGTCAGTTGTAAATGTTTGAAATTGTATCCGTCACCTACTCACCAAACTTGAAGAGGCTTGATTTTAGATGTATTACTGTTTGGAATTAGAAAACATAAAAGGATTAATTGAAATTACTATTATAACAGTATCTGTACAAGTAAGATGCAAGCCACACTCTCACATATACACACACGTGCGGAAAGAGCTTGTCAAGTACTACATCCCGTCAAGAGTTGAGAGCTCTCTAACGGTGCTCCCACACTAATTGGGATGCTACGACCCAAACTAATTTGCTAGGTTATTCTTCTAGGCTCCATGCGGTGCTTACTAGAATACTCTGCAGATCCTGTTGATCCGTCCCGTAAAAGTGAAGAGAAATGTGAAACCAATAATAAATCTGAATAAATAATAAATAATAATGATGGAAAGGAGTGGAAAGCACACAATAAGACTAAAAAAATCAATGAAACCGCCTGTTTTGGTTTGAATGTTTTAGCACGACTTACCAAGATTGACACTTTGAAATTTTTGTAACGACTATAACGCGTGCACCAGCGTATCAGAATATTTGGTGCACGCTATTCACTTGAACTTTCGGTCATCTTGAGATACAATCTGATACAATAGACATTAACAAAGCCCTATCCCCTTACAAGAACTAGAAAGACTGCCATTTATAAATACTGGTTGCAAGAATTTACACCATTTACACCGACTGACTGCACACCTACCCGTACTTCTGTTTAGATTGAACATCGGGAGCCTTCTAATATTGGGAGCGAGAATCAAGATTGGATCAAAGATTAAATAGAAAATCCAAAAGACACTTTCGAACATGGCAACAGCACCATTTTCATTCCACTGTGTGATTTGTATCAACTCATTTGACCTCATCGACCGCCCCCCTGTGGTCCTCCCATGTGGGCACACGTTTATCTGCGAGCCCTGCTCGAAGCGAATCGACAAGTGCATGGAGTGTCGGACATCACTCTTCATAACGCACAACACTAGTAATCCCATTCCACAACATGACGTTGGACAAACGATCCATCACGGGTACTCATACACACCACGAACGCCCATTTCAAGAAGAAGAGGCTATGGAAACTCTTCGCGGTATGGTACATCGCCACAACCGCCGCAAAAGAAGCCTTCTATTGAAAAAACACCCTTGCCCCTACCACGGAACATAGTACTGATTGCTCTCATGGAGGCAGCATCTCAGAGAAAGACACCACATTCTGCTAATTTGATGGATGATAGTAGTGACACTGATAACAGTATTCCGAATGAAGATGAAGTGGTTATTGACTCCATTGACGTCCTATCCTCTGCATGCGGAACTTACGCGGTCCGAGAACGGTATGGGTTACCTTTGTACAAGAGCAATTCTACTGACAACTTTTTCCACAAGGCAGAAGACATAATGACGAGCAAGCCAGCACTGCATCTGCAGTATGGGCAAAAATTGCAGATTGTTGATGTTCATGAGGGAGTATATACTTTGGCTAGAAATGAGGGGGTCATGTTTGCAAACTGTTCACAATTAGTAAAAGGTGAGTAGGCTCAACACTCCAATATTTGCAGAAATATGTTCATTTCAAAAAACCTTGTATTCACTTTATTAACACAACTTATCGAACTGCATCAAACATAGTTGGTGTTGCCAAGGAGAGATCATGCACTGTAGAAGGTATGCTAAATTCCATCCAGACGGACAAAGCCGAAATCTCACAGAGAATGAATGACCTCCTTCAATCTGAATCGCGTCTTCGTTCGGAACTTGACCGTGCTCTTTCACAGCCGCCCTTAAACCCTGTGATCGAGGTATGCACGGATATGGGCAGTATTGAGCTCTGTAATACCGCAGAAGACGTGGAAATGCTGGATCGACGCGACCAAAAGCAAAGATCAATGACCTTCCCATCCGATGAGCTCATATCGTCCTCATCCGCAAGTCCAATCTCGAATCAAGACATAAGTGCGCGCACAATTTCCATCAGCGACGAAAGCTTTGCAACTCCCACCCCTGCCACACCTACGTCAGTTTCAGATCCACAAGTTCGCAAAACGCCTCCCTCTCGTACCATGTCAAATCCAGATCCAATTAGTCCTTTTAGTAGGAGCAGTATAATGTGCGGAGCTTCCTTGATGCCTCTCTTTCGCAGGTTTGACAACGACGACGATGATGAAGGAGATGAAGTTACGAACCATTTGCCCATTCAGAGACCAAGAATCAGTGATGATACCTTTGTCGGAAGAAGTTTTGAGTCTGTGGATTTCCGCACAGGTTTTAGTGGCCATATTGCACTGAACAAGGCAACAAGGAAGGGCCTTGCGTCAACGGGAAGATCAGCGATCCGAATGATGGGAGATCATAGGGGAATCGGACCAATTGGGAGACGAAATCGAAATCAAAATCAAATTTCGGACCAGAAATCTTGGTAAAAATCGTGAAATTTATAAAAATTAAGTACTGAATCGATTTGACCAAGTTATTCCGTTAACAAATTTTACACAAAACGAGAGGTTTTTCCTTATTAGTTACTTCCGCTGTGAAATGTTGAAAAGAAGTTTGGCATCCATTGATGCTCGGCATTCTTTTGGCTCTTGTTTCCATCACAAAACTGGTTTTGTTCTGAAGTCATTATGACTATGACACGGCCCTACGTACCTACATAATTTAGAATTTCAATCGCTTTTGAATCTTCTGGGAGACATTTTCATTTTCATTTTCATTCCCGTGTAACTCTTTGAAATTTCATGAAATTTCCAGTTAGCGCGCTCTTCTGTACGCTACACCAGGCTACACCACCATCCATCCAGCACCATCCAGGCCACCACCCACCACCCACCAGCCATCCGGCCACCAACCACCAACCAGTCAGACACCAACCGAAAGCCGAGAGCTCCGGGCCACCAATGAAAAGGTGACTGCATTATCCACATGACACCACTTGCCTCTAGAATATCACGATCACTGCAATGAGATTCTCCAACTCAATACTACCAGCTGCTTTGCAAGCTCTTTCATTGAGAGCAACCCGCGCTAGCTCGCACAACCCTCTGTCTGTTTCTTCAGCATTCATTCCTTCTTCACGCAGTCCATATTTCTCCACAAGAAAATTTAGTATTGAACAGAAAGCAAGCGATGAAGTAGAGCTAATATACGACATCACGAAATCTCCATGGGCTCCTGAAAATAATCAAAAACCACCCAAAAGTTCCAACGCTAGATTTAGACAACATGTGAATCCTTTGGCTAGAAAGTATCAAATGGAGACTGAATTAAAAACAGAATGGCCGAATGATGGGACATTTGCAGACCCATCCCTACCTCTACACATTGACGTTGGCTGCGGAAAGGGGGGTTTCCTCCTAGACTTGGCAAGTCTGAGACAGGATGCCCCGAACGAATTAGAAGGGGATAGAAACTATTTAGGATTGGAGCTCAGACCTTCCGTTGCAAAGTTTGCAAAAGAGCGCACGGTCAGACGAGGGCTTGCAGGCAAGGCGGACTTTATTGGATGTAATGCGAATGTAGACTTGAAACGGATTGTTTCACAATACTCAATGTTTGGCGAGATCGCATTAGTTTCCATACAATATCCCGATCCTCATTTCAAGGTAAGTCATCGCATTGATTACTGTATCATACATACTAGAAAGCACCCGACGCATGGCAACTTCTTTGTCATGATATCAATGAGGTTATATCCTACATCTCATTGAAAAGTCATAGTGCGAAAGTAATATCAAGCGCGGACATGATATTGCCATGAATATCTCTCGAAAGGGTGGCACCGACAAGGTGTCATTTCAATCGGGCCTGGCATGACGGTATAATTACCACGCTACATTTTGAGCCAACAGCAATCCAATTGAGATATGATTGTATTCATGCATATTCTCACCTTTTTAATCCCCTTCTTTAGAAATCACATCAAAAGCGTCGCGTAGTGACGGAGGAAGTCATCAACACCCTAGCCAAATATTTGAAGGAAGGTAATGAAATCTTCATTCAGAGCGATGTCCAAGATGTTCTCGACAATATGAGAGAAACAATCCGGGAATTTAGCAACGAATATTTCGTAGATGTCATCGACAATCCTGATGAATACATGGAGGAGAATCCTGTTGGTGTCCCAACCGAAAGAGAGATTAGCGTTTTGGACCAAGATCTACCTGTGTATAGGACCGTCTTTCGGCGAACATGCAAGGAGTGGCAGGAGTAACTGGACTATTGAATCATACTGGAGTGATCTATGCATTCTTGTACTTAAAAAGAAAAGAATGTAGGCGCCTCTATTATTAAAATAATCACCAGTTGAAGTAATAAAAGTTACAGAAAGAATACTATAATCTCAAACATATTTTCAAAAATGACATATCTGGGCTTTAACACCAGGTTCTAAAAACTTTTTTGCGGCACGTCTCTAGTTCCACAATCACAACATCCTTCCTAAACTTTGCTTCTGTCATGTAGCGGACAACCAATTCATTATCGTAATAGCGCTATCGCTAGATAGAGGTATCTACGATATTATGTAAGTAGGTACCACGTACCACTCATCAGAGACTCCTCTCACTCTTCATAATCATCATTTCTATATAGGTTGTGAGACCTAACTGTGGGCTATTGTAGGCTATTTATTGTTCAACTCCCAATGACTGATCTGAGTGACAAAAATGTTGACAACTTGATTGCATGCATTATTATGCATTACCATTTTCATTTACCTTTAACTTTAACTTTTATAGATAGTCATATCTTCTCTATCTTTTCGGTGAAACATACAAACCCATCCATCGATCCCTTCGTCATCCTTAGACTACTACTATCTGCTATCTAGCTGTCAGAGAAAGCCTTTCCGTCTAAGAAAGTCACAGACCCAGATTGAAATGGATCAACAACCGCTAGAACCTGCGAAGTCTGGTGCTGGAGAGATATTGACAGAAGAGGCAAAGACGAAACCAACATCTAGCAATCAATTGGAAGGAGCTCATCCGGTTGCAACGCATATATCGCAACCACAGGATACGCAGGAGCTTACCATCTACGCGATAAAGAAAGGGAAAGGATTAACCAATGGAATATTTTTAAGTCTTGAAGATTGCAAGCAGTTCATTGAAGGACAGGATGGAGATTCTACTTTCGCTACCTTTGACAATGTGATTGCTGCAATGGAGTACTTGAAGGAAGATTGTTGCAGCACTCTAGATGAGAACGCACAGGCGCAGCAACAAGAACAGGCTACCCCTAGCCTGTCCAGTTTGGATCATACGCCGAAACTGATAAATTTCTACAAAAAAACGCAAACTAGAGTCAAGGCGGAGAATAATCCCTTCAGACGCCCGACAAAAGCTTGGCTCAAAATGTACGATGCATTCAAAGCGCACAAGGAAGAGAAAGGAATTGATATGAAAGCCACTGAAAATCCAGCTCTGTGCAAGTGGATCAAGCAGCAAGAGATAGAATACAAAAATATGCAGGATGGGAAAGGTAGCAGCATGTTCCAGGCTAAGATTGATAAGCTGAAGGCAATAGACTTCAAATTCACTTACGTGCCTACCCAAGAACGTTATGATCTGTTATACAAATTCAAGGCTGAAACTGGTACGTTTCCTCCCCCTTCTCATCCAATCTTGGGGAAATGGATAGAAAAGCAGAGGGCAATTGCAAGCAAGTTTGTAAATGGCGACAACACCTCCTATTTCGATTATCGACTTAAAGAATTTGATGCACTTGGCATGGATTTTAGGCAAATACCTTCTGCTCCGATGACAGAGGTGGAAAAGAAATGCGTCGATTTTGATAGCAACTGGAATACATACTTTGATAACTTGCTTGTCTTTAAACGTAAGCATGGCCACTTGGATGTCAAGAAATGTGAAGATATCGGCCTTCAAGAATGGATGCAAAGGCAGCACCAAGAATATCAACTGATTCAAGATGAAAAACACAGCACTCTTGGCGCCAAAAGAGTGCAACAATTAATAGATGCTGGGTTTGAATTTCAACGCCGTCCTAAAAGCATTAAGTGGGAAGACAGGGTCAAGCAACTTGCGCGATATAAAAAAAAACATGGCCATTTAAAAATTCCTAAAAGCAACCGTGAGCTCGGGGTTTTTGTGAACAGAACTAGATACGAATATACAAAATTAAAAGGAGGCAAGCCATCCTCTTTGAGTGAAGAAAGAATAGAGCAACTCGAATCCATGGACTTTGTATTTAAGGCGGGGAAAAAGCCAACTGTTGTAGCAAAGAGAACATGGGATGAGAGATTTAAAGAGCTCCAAGAGTATCGCAAGGAGAATGATCATTGCCTAGTACCACAGCATGCTGGTCTAGGTGAATGGGTGCACTCTCAACGGAGACACTACAAAAATCTCGAGGAAGGAAAGGCCACTACTTTAACCCCTGCGAGGTTGCTAATGCTTTCAAATCTTGGATTCGTCTTTGACGCCTCTCGAAAGAGAGGAGAAGCATCAGCCAATTCCAACTTCAATGCAAACTCTGTTCCACAAATAACTAATCACTGCCAACCTTCTGTGCACCTCGCTAATGCATCAATCATGACTCCCAATGATAATATCAGGGATCACATTATTGCTGTAATACAATCACCAACACAAGACACATTGAATTTGCAAGAGCTACCCAATCATGGATTTAACTTGAATGCAACACATTATGACAATAATCAGAATAACAGTGCTGATGCCTCTGGAAATTTCGACTGTAGACAAGAACATGGAGACATCCGAAGAAGTTGATGTTGTAACATCTCAGTCTTCTTGTAACCAGACTTGCAGTTCCAAATCATAGAGAAATCGCAGAGATTTCAAATTTCAATTTTGAATTGGATTTTTGTCTTCAATTATTTGATACGGTGTCACACACAAGTTGCTCCGTTTGACTTTTTCATCAACGCAGTACTTTCAACTTGTTGGAGCTGGTTATATTTCGTGAACGGGAAAGACGATGTCAGCTTGAGTCAATAATGGGAGCTAAATACTTTTTTCTAATTAATCCGGCCAACAACACATTGAGATAAAATAATGACAAAACCAATAAATGAAGAAGAACATTATCTATCGCTCACAAATTATAACAGGTTTCAAAGGTAAAACAAAAAGCACATACTACAACAGATTCAATATTCCAAGAAGAATCTCAAACAGGGACGTGGAAGCAGTTAGTCCTGAAAGGCCCAACAATGAGACAAGATCAAATCCAATCCTTTCTTCGATAAGAAGGTATTCTGGACGAGAAAGTCACGACGACTCCGATAGTGATGGTTACCAGCACTCTAACGAAAGTGATCCCAGAAGACTCGTAAACAAGAACGTGGAAGCAGTTAGTCCTGAAAGGTCCAACAATGAGACAAGATCAAATCCAATCCTTTCTTCGATAAGAAGGTATTCCGGACGAGGAAGACACGACAACTCCGATAGTGATGGTTACCAGCACTCTATTGAAAGTGATCCCAGAAGCCTCGTAAACAAGAACGAGGAAGCAGTTAGTCCTGAAAGGCCCAACAATGAGACAGGATCAAATCCAATCCTTTCTTCGATAAGAAGGTATTCTGGACGAGGAAGACACGACAACTCCGATAGTGATGGTTACCAGCACTCTATTGAAAGTGATCCCAGAAGACTCGTAAACAGGGACGAGGAAGCAGTTAGTCCTGAAAGGCCCAACAATGAGACAAGATCAAATTCAATCCTTTCTTCAATGAGAAGGTATTCCGGACGAGAAAGACGAGGAAGACACGACAACTCCGATAGTGATGGTTACCAGCACTCTAGTGAAAGCATTCTAGGAAGAATCTCAAGCAGAGACGAGGTAGCAGCTAGTTCTGAAAGGTCCAACAATGAGGCAAGGATAAAATCAATCCTTTCTTCAATGAGAAGGTATCCCGGACGAGAAAGACGAGGAAGACACGACAACTCCGATAGTGATGGTTACCAGCACTCTAGTGAAAGCGTTCTAGGAAGAATCTCAAATAGAGACGAGGTAGCAGCTAGTTCTGAAAGGCCCAACAATGAGACAAGGTCAAATTCAATCCTTTCTTCAATGAGAAGGTATTCCGGACGAGAAGGACACAACGACTTCGACAGTGATAGTCACCATCACTCTAGTGAAAGCGTTCTAGGAAGAATCTCAAGCAGAGACGAGGTAGCAGCTAGTTCTGAAAGGCCCAACAATGAGACAAGATCAAATTCAATCCTTTCTTCAATGAGAAGGTATTCTGGACGAGAAAGACAAAACGACTCCGATAGTGATAGTCACCATTATTCCAGCAAAAGCAAGCGCACTGTCCTTGGCATGACTGGCGTCAACCAAAATGATTGCCTCAGGAACTATGTGCAGCCTCAGATAGACGAAACCTGTCAAGGCAGTTCGAGACGATCCTTGAGCAGCTCTTACAACGACGGGCGGGGCTCAGCGAGCGTCATTAGTTCCATCAGAACAAGAGCTCGAGGCTGGGAGAAATTTCGATGTCGCTACTTATGTCTTGGATTGTCGCTCTTTGGCTTCTTTTTATGCGGATTCATATTCCAAGAGAACATTGCCAGCTTGCCTCTTGTGAAGAATCTTTTCAGCAATAACGAAGTAGAGCCGAGGACGAAAGTGCCTTCCGAGGCACCATCACCAAGTCCAATATCCCTATTTGACAAGTCCCCAACAAACGCAAGGTCGCAAAACCCCTCAAGCGATTCACAAAGACCTTCGGCTGTTTCTAAAAGAATGGAGACCTTTCGGCCAAGTACTGTACTCAGTAGTATTCCAAGCCACGTGCCTAGCATTAAAGTTTGTAATGCGACTTCGTATGAGGACCGAAAATTCCGTTACGAAATGGTGGCGCAAATTACCTTCCATATCCCAACCAATTCTGACGGTTCAAAATACACTGAAGCGATCAATTGGCTCGCCATAGATGATTATGTTGATGTCTGCGAAACATCCCACTCATTGCTAGTGGAAAAAATTGTTTGGGCACTAGTTTATTTTGAATTGAGTACAACGTATGACACAGGTCATTCCTGGAGGGAAGATATCAAAACGACCCTTGCTGGGTACCTGACTTTTGGGAATCACTGTGATCGTCATGACAATTATTTCCCTAGAGAATGGGCAGTAGTGTGCGATAGTAACGGGTACATTACAGAACTAGAGTTGCATGGACGCGATAGAAACGAAGGAGAGCTCCCTACGGAGATTACATACCTGTCAAAGTTACAGAAGCTTGTTGTCACGAATAGTCCAAACATTTTCGGAACTATACCAACAGGAATCTTTGCTTTGGCAGACCTAGAACATCTAGATTTCACAAATTTGGGCCTTAGCGGGGAACTGTTTCCAGATGCATTCTTTGCTGCCAAAAACGAAAATCCCCCATCCACAAGAATGAAGGTATTAAAACTTGGAAGCGATGCATCTCTTCTCTGGTCTTGGAGAACAATAGACAAAAGCCTGATGAAGGAACCCCAAATTCAGGACATCACCAATAACGCATTCATGGCCCCAAATCTCAATACCTATAATATCAGTACCTTGCCAGCAGATGAGCTCCAATCATTCAAGATATTGGAAGAGCTAGCTCTTGCCAATGCTAATCTCATAGGGACCATCCCCGATTTCGATCAAGTTACTAGTCTCAAATCTCTCTCTCTCTGGGGTAACTCTCTTGAAGGAACAATTCCGGCTTTTCCTGCAGACATACAGATAATTCGATTGAACGCAAACAAGTTGGTTGGAAATATTCCAGATGGGCTTGGTCAATATAGAAAATTAATGGAATTGGAACTTGGAAATAACCCCCTTGGAGGCGTGATTCCATCAAGTATCGCAGAGTTATCAGCGCTGAACAGTTTGCATCTATGTGAGTAAGAAATCTGCATTTGAACACATCTAATAGACCATTGCTGGAAAATACTCATAATTACTGATGTCTTCCCGATCCACCTCTCAAATTAGATAACAACAATCTTTCAGGAACCATATCAGAAACATTAGCACAGCTACCCATTGAAATTATATTCTTAGAAGGCAACAATTTTGTGGGCACCATTCCTTCAGGATTCGGCCAGTTACCGAATGGATCCAAAGTACGACGCTGGATCAACCTGGATAACAACGCTCTCCAAGGAACTTTGCCAGATTTCTCATATTTCATGCATACACCCAACCTGAGAATGTTCAGTGCGGCCAATAATACTCTGACGGGAGTCATTCCTCCTTCAATCCTTTCTAGATATGTGTGGTACATCCATCTCAACAACAATAGGTTAACAGGAAGTATTCCTGAGAGCAGTGGACCTATGATCGAACTAGAAGAGCTTTGGCTTCATGACAATTCCTTGACAGGAAATTTTATTCCACAAAATGGAGGTTATCTCGTTCGCAATCAAACATACCACGATAATTATATCCACGGCGAAGTGGATCCGAGAATTTGCGAGTCGATGAGGTCATCGGCATGGAGTCTAAGAACACCACTAACTTTGACAGCAGATTGTCTACCCTCATTTCTAGAGTGCAGCTGTTGCACAAAATGCTATGAAGGTAAAAGGGTTACCATGTCACCATCCATTGTACCCTCTTCACGACCTACTAGTATCTGAGCACAGCTTGCAAAATAAGCCATCATAATGCGTCATGACGACTCATCATATCCGTTTACGTCAAGACGAAACACGCGAAAGACGAAGATGAAAATAATAGATTGCAATTTACGGTTATTATTGAGTAGTGAGCGCGTTACGTTAGCGAACGTTTTATGGTACACCGTCGTACGTCGTACACCGCCCAACAAAAAATAACGATAAACAAAAACGCAACACTACTCGCTACTCTTCGCTCTTCGTAGTGTCTGGTGTACCTACTACTCGCAACCACTCCACTCGAGTCAACATAAACTACCTGTACAAAGGCAAAGCGCGCAAGATATTTGCACTCTGCAGGAATATACAAGCCATGACACCTGACAGTAGTCCTACTATCTTCTTTTTTGTTTTATTGATTCTTTTGCCAGCAACTGTTATCATCATTTATATCTTTCAGCCAGCACTGACTCAAACACCATTATTTGATCATGCTGATAACGTATTCGTAGAAAAACTCGAAATGAACAAAAACGCCACTATTCATGGAGGAAATAACTACTTACTATCGTTGGTCATACCCGCTTTCAATGAAGAAGAGAGGCTCCCTCCAATGCTTAAATCAACATTGGAGTTTTTACACTCGTCGAAAGATGAGCTTGTTAAGCATTGCAACGAAATTTTGGCAATGGGCAAAG
>Ga0306864_1000259_pt1 | contig 25274 bp, 22 predicted proteins | sample AntRauTorckE5430_FD_190448 | JGI IMG/M metagenome (GOLD analysis project Ga0306864, IMG submission 190448) | Saline lake microbial communities from Rauer Islands, Antarctica - Metagenome Torckler E5 #430 (v2) (version 2) | ecosystem: Environmental > Aquatic > Non-marine Saline and Alkaline >...
GCAATTCATCATGGTGCTTCGACATCTTAACACCATCGGATAGGAGAAGCGCATGTTTCACTTCCTCATATGGGAAATTTGTGCGCGGCACAGGAAGCGTTTTATACCAGACGGATGGCAAGAATATTGAAAGCGATCAAGCTCTAGACGTATTCAGACTTGTTAAGCCAGAGGGTAGGGAGTTTGATAAAAACTGGAAGGAGGGATTGGATTTAAGTGGTAACTTACGATACTTTTCTAGCACTGAAATCGCACGCTTATTTGGATTTCCAGTGGCACCTTCAACAGCAAATGAGCAATCGTGGATGTTTCGTTTCCCTGCTGATTGCACAATGAAACAAAAATGGAGACTGCTGGGAAATTCCATAAATGTCAAGGTAGCTTCACAAATATGCGAGGCGGGCCTTCGTTTAGTGAACCAGTTTTCCTAACAACAAATATTTGTTTTCAATGCAGTGGCATAGTTTGGCCCATTACGTTCATTGTTAATTGTTAGACATGATGAACTTATTTCTTATTCAGTATTGTTTCTCAGGCTTGTTCCCACATTTTTTGAAAAGCAGTTCCTGCTGCTGGAGAAAATCCAGCGCCGTAGAAACCGTGTTGGATCGATGGGGATAGTCACCAAAACAAAAAATGGAATGGATGGCTCTCAAGTAGTCTACTTCATTTTCAAAGAACAAACGCACTACCATACCTACTCCATCCTCCATCCTCTCATCATACTGTTGTCACAGCTTGTATTTTAATTTTACGTAAAACAAAACTCATCCGATGAAGTTCCAATTAGCATCTCTTACTCTTTCGTCATGTTTGCTCTCAAATGTAAGCGCATTTGCACCTGCTCATCAAGGGACAAGGACCAGTATTTCTACCACAAGTCTTAGCCTGGCAGGAGGCATGGGAATGGGAGGAGCTGCCAAGTCAAAGAAGAAGGGTGGAGGATCCAAGAAGAAAAAGGCACCGGTACCAGGTGCAAAATTTGATGTCTCCAAGGCTTGCCTCAAATCAGAGAAATATTATGACGAAATTCAAAAGGAACAAGCAAAGATTGATAATGCAGATGATGACACTTTCGAATACATTACTGCTGAATACATTATCACCGCACGTATTAAGCCAAGTGAGATGAAAGACATGAACATTCCCGGTGCAGCCAGCGTTTCAGACTGGGTACCAATCTCTCAGTTGTGCTTGAGAAGACGTGTTGATGAACCAGGTTTTGATGCCCACATCCGCGACTGTGTACGTGTCCGCACCGCTGTATCGTACTACTGCCGTGAGATTAGTTACATGGGAACCCAAGGTGCTTCAATCTTTAAGAGTATACCAAGAAGTTCAATCGAGTATGCTGCAGAACCAGTAGATAGTTTCTACAAATTTGTACACGAGGATGTCATACAAGGAAAGAATCAAGATGAAAAGAATTCGAACACCATGACCAAGATCGATGCAAGAAATGCGCTGGAGCTTGAAGAGGGATGTACTGATGCCAGTGAGATTAAGAGCGCTTACAGAAAATTGTCGTTCAAACTTCATCCAGATAGACTAGTGGGCAAGGGCAAATCGGAAGAAGAGATCAAACAAGCAGCAGAGGACTTTGCCAAGGTAAAACTAGCTTACGAATCAATGAGTTCTGGGGTAAGAGGCGATGCAGGAGATGGAAAACACAGGTCCTGGTATGAAAGCTTAGGTGGACGTGCCAGGACAGAGTTTTCTGGAAGAATGATCCTCATGCCACTGGATGAAGCAAAGGAGGCTTTTCGTGCTGGAATGTACAAATCTGCGGTATGTGGTTTAGTCCCAGATACAGTCATGGCATTTGTCACACGCAATCAAGCAGCTTCAAGATAAAGAATTTCTATGATTGACAGTTTCGCATTTAAAGTAGTACATCATATAGCATAGTTTATTCATCTGGCAGCTGGAAGACCAAACGAATGTATCACTATTGACCTCAGCGATTTCCTTTGTCCATCATCCATCAGTGTACTTTCAGGAAGAGAACTAGTGTTTCTCATCCAATCACTTTACACACGAGGTCTCTTAGAGTCCCTTTCACCGGCAAGAGATGGCCTATGTTGCCCTCCATTTCCATTCGCACTCCCGCTATTACCATCAGGACCATCCTCTACCTCCTTCTTCATTTTATCCAAATCAGCACGAAGCGTATCAAACACATTCTTATCGATCCCCTTTTTATCAGCAATGAGTTCCATCATTTGCAAACCAATTGCTGCGAAAAGGGACATTGACAAGATCATCAACAAGTGAGAATGTAGTTGCAATATTATTGAAACAAAATAAATAAGAAAGGACATTTTTTCATTCTACTCAAATACACATTCTATTGGTTCAAAATACATCACTTACAAGCCAAATCTTCCATACTCGAATCCAAAATATCCAACCAATTCTTATTGTCTGTTGGTTTCAATTTACAGAACTGCCCTCCGAGATAAATACAAGCATGCGCAATAGTTTTCGGTGGAAATTGCAGGCATAGAGAAGTATGCATGGAATCATTCGCAAAGTTCATGGAATACTGTGTCAATTGTTTCATCATCATGGTTTGAACATCTTTAGATGCTGACGGTTCAATAAATTCGAGTTGTTTTGAGGATATCATGCTCTTGATCTATGATTGAAGTAATATCAATAATGGCGTATGTAGATTTGTGCAACACGGCATAAGAAATGAGAGACAAAGTTTCGGAAAGATATCAAAACCGACAGACTGAACAGTCAATACAATTCCTTTCACAATACTTGACCTCATTTTTCATACTTCACATAAATGCATAGTGTCAAGGCCATCTAAACGAAATGACGTGGCATAACGTACCTTCCCAAAATGAATGTATGGATGGCTAATACTCAATTCAAACCCAATTGTGTGCAGAATGACTCGCTCCAATAATAAAATCCTTTCCCTCAATCGGACAAATTCTTGACACTTTCCATCCAAATATCCCCTTTCATTCACTTTTATGCCCTCCTTCATCAAATCACTTTTAGACTTATTGGAGGAAAGATTCTTGAGCCGGAAACACTCTTGGATGACCGTCACTAACTTTTTGGGAGATTCTTCAGTTTTAGCAGCTAGGAGTAAGCAAGCTACTGCGAGTTCGAATCGGTCATGGTCTTTGAAAGAGTGCACGGCATAGAATCTGTGAAAGAATACCATGGCTGTCGAGATTGTGACGCGGGGTAGTTTGAGGACTCGTTCGGAACCTGCTTCTTCTAAGAAACGGCAGGTACGGCGCCGTGCGGTTCGTTCTTCTGTTGGAGTGTAGAATCCTGTTTTACAAGATGGTAGTTGGGATTCGGAAAAGAAGGCAGGCGATTTTGTGGGCGTGGGAGGGCGTGGTGGTGCTGACGGTGGTGGCGGTGGTGGGGGTCTATGCATCGTGGACTAGGTTTGATATGATTTGATGATAATAGTGGTACTTTTTGTGTCGTTGATGGTAGTGTTGGTGGTTTGAGTAGTATCATGATCGTACATGGTATGATAGAAGAGCCGTGAGCCGTCGTCAAGCCACCGTCCATCGTTTAACTAGAACACCGTCGTGTTAGCGTGTTGTTGCGCATAACCTATCTCTATTATTGTATTTCATCTATTTTTGTGCTCTTTTAGAAGCCTTTTGCTTCTTTGTGGCTGCAGAAAGGATAAAATAGCTTCGCGGGGAATCATTTTAGCTTTTAACGGTAGATGACAGGAGATAAAAGATGCTGATCAAGTCAAATATTCTAGAATAATAGTCATGTTCATGCTGGTTCATGTGAAAGATTTTCTTGCAAACCTACCAATCATCATGCGTGATCTCGTGCCTCAAAAAAGAAGTTTCTGTCATTCTTATCTTCGTGCTTATGCGTACTTTAGTACTTAAACCAGCAAACCTACCGGTATTGTTGATAAGAATTGCATCAAATCAAAGGATCCGTCCGTGCGTTTAAACAGCGAAGGCATCATTAAAGTTATTCAATCATAGTACAACCCTAGCAATAGGACTAGCTGTTAGTTAATATCAATGCATATGAGGAGGATCCGTCAGAGCGACCAAGGGAAGAAATCGACGTCCTCGTCACCAGCCTCATCTCCATCAAGCAATACTCACAGTACCCAACAAAATAACAACCACAACCATAATAACAATACCAACATCAACAACAAGGCACATGGATCACCAGTGGCGTCAGTAGAGGGAAGATGGAAACCTCTGCGAAGCGCAAGAAAAGCAGCAGCAGCTGCCATTCAAAAGAGAGGCACTGACGCTGATCACTTAAATGTCACCACCACTCCAGCACCTACACCTGCACCTACAACCATGGCAGCCTACTCAGACAACTTCACTTTCGCGCCTATCCCAAACTTCATACCAATCTCTTCATGCGACAACATACTCGTCGAACCACCTGATTTCAACACACCCTCCGACCTCAAAATGAGCAACAACTTCTCTAAACTTATAACCAACGCGAAAAAGGTTGATACAGTACGTTTACAAGCCAAACGCGCTTCACAACCCAAACCAGACCCAAACATTACAATTGAAGATATCATCAAGGAAGACGAACTGTTGACAGTTGAAGAAGCGCAAAAACGTTTGATTGAACAATTGAAATTGAGCTTGAACTACGTATACCAGGAAAATAAAGAATTGGGCGTCCAGCGGGATCATCTAGAGGGAGAATTACTGCAGAATTCATATTTGGCAGTGGAAAAGCAAAAAGAAGTGGATGAGAGGAACTTAAAGTTGGCAGTCTTGGAGCATCATTTTCGGATTTTGAACAATGTTGATATGAAAGAGAATGGCGAGGTAGCGGTGGTTGTAGATTTAGATGCGCATGGTGATGTTGCCGATAGTACAACTGCAGCTGTAGATAAAGTCGAAGGTGATGCAACGGAAGAACGCAATGGTAATGCTGATTCCAATCTAGAAAAAAAAGGTGAAGAGGGGACAGCTGGGGAGGAAAGTGCCACCACTGCCAACGCTCACGTCATGATGCCCACAGCCAATTCCAGCATCATCCAAATCGATAAGGGATACTACATGCAACTTGAAGCAACCGTGAAACAAGAAATTGTGAGGCGAGAAAAAGTCGAAGAAGTTAATACAGATCTTGCCATGAAATATGCATTATTGGAACGAGATTCCCACAAAGATTTGCTCGACATGTCGAAACAAATGGTAGAATCTCAGGAGGAATCGAAGAAACAAGTTTCACGTCAAGAAAGGACTATTCAGAGCTTGGAACAGTCCTTGAATAAGAATAGAGAGTTGCTATTTAAAAAAGGTAAAAAGGGGCATAAGAGGAGGTCGACCGTCAGTGCGCTTCCTACAGCGGAAGAGGAAAAGCCACATAATCATCAAGATCAAGACGAGCATTCCACATCTGAGGCGACCATGACTTCTGCACCAACGGACAATGAGGAAGAGAACATTGTTGAGAAACAAGTAGTCAGGGATGCTATCAATAAGGCCGTCAAGGAAGCTCTAGAAGAACAAGCGACAGAGCATCAATCGTTGATGAATCTTCTTAGCAAGCAGCTGGAACGCAAGGATAAACACATTTCTAGTCTCGAAATGAAGATGTTTAGCATGCTCAAGAGTAAGAATGAAGGAGGAGCAGCAGGATCTCCCAAGAAAATGAGGGTAATTCCTCAAGATGTCATGATTCGGAGTATGGCAGTGACGAATGAGTTGTTGGATACATCAATGAGGAAGTTGGAGAATATGATTGCACACTTTGATCGTGTGGGTAATGAGAATAATACAAACATTGTGGACGAGATGGCGCCAATACGACGTGTAGCGACAGCGATTTCGCTAGTGCATGAGGAGATGAAGGTGTCCATGAAATTGCTAGAGCAAAAAATTCAAAATGGAGCAGAGACTGCACAACAGCAATCAAAGAAGGAAGGAGAGAAAAAGGAGTCAGGCGATTCCGCCCAATCCAGCGGAGATGATGCGGAAGAGGAAGCTGTAAAAGATCAGCCAAACGTAGAGGAATTGATTGAAAACATCACAAACGCGCTCAAGCAAACAGAATTAAGTGTCAGGAATGAAATCAGAGAGTTAAATGATCGTCTTGGATCAATTCAGGGAGACCTAGAGGCGAAGAATGATACAATTGAAAGCTTGGAATTGGCGTGCACCGAGCATGTAGAAAAATACCAAACACTTCAGAGCGAATATGAAGTGTTGGACGCCGCTGCCATTTAATAGGGGAGAGCGATTCTGTAAAGGCGACCTCACTTCGTTTAAAGTTTTTGAAAAGGGGGTAAAGATATTATTGAGTATTGAAGTCATTAAATTATCGCTTTGGAATGAATCCATGTATTCTATGTTTGGTATTTACTGCATCTTTGTACCTCGAAAGCTGATTCTTTATTTGTCTCCCTAAATCGTCTTCATCATGGTTCATTAAAGCCATGTGCCCTTTCTTTGCTGGAAAGATATTTTGAAGTACCTCATCCATGGACTCTTGTATTTCTGATAGCTTCACATCTGCCTGTATCTCTCCGTCGATAAAGGTTTGCTCCGACGCAACATAGCTCTTCAAACATTCTTTTGCGCTCTTATTGGCAAGCGCAACGAAACAAACATCATTCTGATCCAGATTGCTAGCTGTCTTTCCTGCAGCGTTCAGAGAAAATAGTGCATGTATAGACTGTAATGAACTCCAACTATTTTCATAGGCATCCAATCTCTCCGAAAGAGATAGATTATCAGTGAACCCTTCCACCTTGTCACTGGTTTCAGATAGATCATTCCGAGTAACCTCGCTTCCTTTTTCCATGCTCCCATTGCACTCGTTCGTCCCTTCTTCTGTCATGATTGCATCATGACTTGTCTGACCATTTTCAGTGTGACTTTCCCCAGATGAATCACCGTGATTAGAGGCCGATAGTAAACACAGATATTCATAAAATGAATCACTAGATGATCGAAATTCTGCTAGCTTAGCCCCATCCAACAACATGAAGCTCTTCATCTTATTGAAACTATTTTGAAGCATAGATTCCTGGTCTGAAATCATCTTTTCTTGAGCATTGGATATAACACTGTCATAAAATATGCGGAATGTACACGAATCAAAAGTCAACAACATACTCATTGGCATTTTACAATCGTTGCTGTTTCTCGTTTGTATGGTAGATGCTTCTTCTATCTCAATTGTTCGAATTTGGCAGTGATCAACACAAAATACTTCTTCATCTATAACAAAGTATAAAACATTGGTCTCTTCAATTCCATTTGAAGCCCGTTCACCACTTGGAGTTTTTGGTGATTGGGATTTAGTCATTGGAGTAGAAATCGATAAATTGACGGGGGAATTGTGATTCAGAGCTTGGTTGACAGGCATTTTTTTCCCATTCTCATCTACCGTGTAGCCTCCGCTGCACACTGAAGCAGGTAAAAGGTATGCATTGAATTTTACTAAGGCAGGATCTTTCATCTCTGTGGCAGATGACGATGAAGAATCTGTATTGTTCCAACTATCCACCTTTCTTCTCTTATTTGAGAAGAAAGCCACGCCCGCTGTTGCGCCAACGTGGTGGGCTACAGGTTCTATCGACAAAGCATGAAAGGGGAAAAACTCAACCTTGTCTGATTCTTCATCCTTCCCTGTCCGGTATTGGGACAAGATATCCCAATGCTGTTTCCAAATGAGAGACCCATTGTGAGGCGAAACTGCGTAGAGAAATGGAAGCGAACTGAGCAATGTGCTTCGATCCATTGCGATTTGTTGTTGACTGCAAAATTGTGTTTATTGGTTGTATGTTGTATGTTGTATCCCCTGTATCCTGTATCCTGTACTATGTACTGCCAATTTAGTGTTAAGTGCTGTTTAGTGGGTCATTTGAATCGGTGCACCCCCCCCCCACTGAAAAAATCACCTCCTGCATTTTATAAGACCCATAAACTTCATCTCAAACCACTCACAAAGACTAATATGATATAAGTTCAGATTCAAAAAAGTACCATTTTGATAGGTTGGCAACATGGTCAATGCAATTTGAGCAACACTTGCCGCAAGACCTAATGCGAGTCCTGTCGAAATTCCTGACACCATTCTAGGTCTGAGAAGTGACACAGATCCTAGATTCTTTGTAGTAGGAGGCTACGCTAGTCGCTAGAGGTGTAGCATTAAATTTACTTGCGACATTACCATAGCAAGAGCAGCACCTTTGATTCGTTCATTTAATTTTCTTGGAAGCAAGTGTACCAACTTTTATCAATCATTGTCTTTTGCTTCTTCTTGGCAGCTATCTCGTGTGTGTGTTGAAAGTAGAAATGTGAGGCGAGATTTACCTGATGCATTCAGCCATCACAACGACGTCAGGAAGTATGAGTACAAGATTATGACGTTTGGTGGAATAATAGGAGTACGCGATGAGCGAGTACGGGCAATGAGGAATAGTAAATACGAGTGTGAGAAAAGCGAGAGCGGGGAATAGCTAAAGAGACGAAAGAGACGGAGATACGATTGGAGGATTTTCCAGTTTCCAGTTTATAGATGATGTAGAATAACTTAATCTCGCAATTCAGTATAGATATTACTGGGGTTGCGATACATTGGATTTCACCTGAGTTAGGAGCTTTCGAACGCACTTAGGTACCCAGATAAAGTCCAACTGCGAAGTGAGATACTGAACTAAGAGAGTGAGGAACAAGAGCAAGAGCATTGCAAGAAGACAAGAACTGAGAGAATCAGGGAGAAGAGATGATGAGTCAAGAACTATCAAAGACCAAGCTAAGGCTACCAGCACTAACCAGGGAAACTCTAGAGAAGGGCAAGTTTGAAAAGTGGAGAACAGCTGCATGGAGTGTGGCCATGTTAGGGGGATACCAATCAGCATTGGTGGATGGGGCAGAGAACAACTTACCTAACGAACAGGTAAACTATGTGGACATGCCTCACAGTACCCAGGACGAGATTAAGGCAGCAGGCCGAGTCGAGAAAAACGTTGGGCGATGACCATGCTAACATTGGCAGTTGAGCCAGAGAGTGCATTGAGATGCATCACCAGAAGTTGCACCGACGAGTGGCCTGACGGAATTGCGAGTCTCGCATGGAAGCGTTTGGTGAATAAGTTTACCGAAGAAGGCATGATGGATATCGTCATACTACGAAAAAAGTTGGAGAAGATCAAGATGACGAGCAAAGGAGATGTAGTAAAGTTATTCGAAGATGTGTACGGCATCGAAACAGCGGCCAGACAGATCAAAGGCAAATCGATTGACGCACAAGAGTTACTTAACAAAGTGGTCATGGAAGCCTTCAGTCATAAGGACTACATGCCGAGTGTTGAGCTACTGGTCATGAAAAATAATATAGCGAGAGAGGCACTGGACATAGAAGATGTTGAGGAGCAGATGATGAAGATTTACAAGATCACCAGATTTAACTAAGTGGAAGAGGATTCAGACAGCGATAGCGACGCCGAAGGAACGGAAATGGCGCTATATGCCGGAGGAGGAAAGTTCAACGGCAAGTGTTACAATTGCGGAAAAGATGGGCACAGAGCTAATGAATGTACTGCGGAAAGGGAAAGAGCAGTCAAAGGGAACCATAATGCAGGAAAATTCCAAGGTGAATGCTTCAAATGTTACAAAACAGGACACAGGAAAGCTGATTGCTGGAAAGGAAAGGGCGATATGTTCTTTGGCCAATTTTTAATACAGTTAAGCATGACACAAATTTAACAATATTCAAGCATCTCACCATTATAATGAATGGAAGGATATTTGATAGAAGAAACAATGATTTACTAAGAATTAACTTGGCTACTGGTGTGGCTTTAGAGTGCTCCTTTGTTGCCTGTGGACATCTGACATTTGTTGATAACAGAAGCAGTGAAGGTGATACACTTTATTAAGCCTGCGACCTGCGAGCTAGAAACAAACGCATTCCTGTGCCGTCCACGAAGTACAATTGTCATTGAGATCGGCGACCAACACATCATTCAAGCAACTTATGCTTGTTACTACACACATTATTATTTAGTAGGTAGTAGCTATAGAGAGAGATTACATAAGCTTTGATGATTAGTTTTATCAGACGGAAGCAGCTCCGTCCACAAAATCAACCTTTAGCTGACGCTTGTCAAACCACCGACCAGCAAGATTCTCTGCACATGCAGCAGCTCCTTCCACTGCATCAAAAGAAGCGTAAATTTTCCCTCCCTTTTCCTGACTCATGACTTTCACTGACTGAATATTGCCATGCTTGCTTCCTTCCTCTTCAAACTCCAATTTCACATCACCAGCCCAATTATCTTCTGTTTCCTGGTCTTTATCGAACATATTGTGAACGAGAATATGCCTAGACAATTCCCCTTTCACATGTTTGGGATTTTCTTCTTCCACAGGAGGAAGATACGTTGGTAGTGGTGTGGTAGATGGGATGGCTGAAGGTGCAAGACCAAGGGCTAGATTCACAGCCTCCTCTGCAATCGTAGATATTTGAGTCTGGTTTGCATCAGCAGATAAAGCCTTGTGAGCAAGGACCCTACCCGCTATACCAGGGATCAGAAGAATACCGGACGTCTGAGCTAGTCCTGTGCCGTTGAGTTGCTTGAAGACAACGTTAGCTTTTTCAACTCTAGGAACAGCATCTTCAGGAAATTCCGTACTCTGCACTTCCTTCAATCCGGCAGAATTTGAATTTTGGTTTGCCCAGCCTGTTTTTCTGTAAAAAAAGGAGTGTAGATCGTTAGATTGGGTTGGACAATGGCAAGAAGAGGGAAAGAGATAACATCACTCAACAAAACAATTTTTGACAGACATGCAATGCACTCAGCCATTACTGGGGGTCAAAGCCCAAAAAGAGGAACTATCTTATCGCGCAATTGACTTGCATCAACCACCAACGTGGTGAGCTATCAGACCATTCCATTGCATAATTGATCTTCTCAATGTCAGATCGCATTCATCCTCATGGAGAACAGCTATCTTTCGTGAACTTTAGGGCTTCCTCAATTCAGGTAACTGCCATTTGGCGCGCCACGCACACAATAGGACTGAATTCAAAGTCTGTGAATCATTTGCTGAAAAGTTTGAATCAGTGAGGAACCAGCATAAAATCCGGCGAAGAAATAGAAGCACTCCAAAAGTCTCGAATACAACAACAAATGGATGAACTTGAACTAGTCATGAATCAATAATTTGGTCTTTGACTCAAGCCAAACGACACAATTGGCAATCAAGCCTAGGTAGCTAGATAGCTGCGTGTTGCTTCTACTTTGGTTTCGGTGAACTTACATTGCTTTTGCAGCGAGGATCTGGCCTGACATAGTAACAATGGCGAGGTTACTATCTTTTGGATCATGGTAAGTGAGGAATGCAAACCCCTTTGACATCCCGGTAGCGATATCAACTTGCAGTAAAACCCTCTCCAGTTGCCCAAACTGAGAAAAGATGGCATAAAGTTGAGACTGGGTGACATTCTGATCAATATTTCCAATATAAACCTTTTGAGCTTCCACACGGGCGTTAGAGTCAGCAACAGGTGCATTCTTATCCGTCTCGGATGCCTTGATGAGAATGGGGAATCTTTGGAAGTCAGGCACTTTGCCGCTGGCCTCTAGAGACCGTGGGATGTCTTCTAGCTTCGCTAATTCTACGTAGGCACAACCTTTGTGTCTACCAGTGCGCTTATCACAGAGGAGAATTACAGTTCGTACCTTGAAGCCAAGCTTCTTTCTAAAGTACCGAGTAATATCTCTATCATCAGCTTTCATCACAAGCTGCGATATCAACACAGTCCTCTGTTCCTTGGTAAAGGCATCTTCCTTAATCTGTTGAGAGTCCCTTTCGGCTTCTACAGAACTTGAATGGCTCCTCCTACTACTCCTTTTCTTGTTTTGGCTTCTGCTAGGGCTTCGGCTACGAGACCTGCTCGCACTCCTCGATCTCCTGGAACCATTGGATGAACGACTCCTGCTCCCACTGGATGAGCGACTTCTGCTCCCACTAGAAGATCTCGACCGGCTACTGTAACTACTGTAGGAACTATGACTGCGCGATCTACTGGGGCTGCGTGGTGGACTTCTCTCTCTTCGGGCACCTCTCCCAAATCGATCACGATCTTCTCGGTGAACACCTCCTCCTCCTCCTCCTCTGGAGTTATAATCATAGTGACCACGCGGATGGCCGCGTCCACTCGGATCATAATGTCCTCGGCGATCAGGTTCATTACCCCGCCCTCTCCTTGAAGGATAAGACCCATATCCACCACGGTAGGGAGCTTGATGCGGATCGTGTCTCCCTCCATAATATTCCTGCTGGTTATGAGCAGGCGGTCCATTGCGTCCCTCTTGCCGCCTTTCTCGACGCCGGCGCTTCGGCCTACTGGACGGCTTATTCGCAATTTCACGCCCATCGCCCTGGACTTTATCTCGACCTCGTTTATTGTTATTGTCTTCTTGATTATTAGTTTTAGTTGTTGACGAAGTGGCGGCGGCGGCGGACGCATCAACATCCGATTTAGTATCAGAATTTTCAACTTTTTTTCGCTTATTCAATTTCTCCTTGAGCCTCATTTCCGTTTCGAGAGAGCTCTCATTTTTGGATGCAGCGCTTGGGCTCCTGACATTGCCTGCCATAACTTTTGTATGTATTGTCTGTGTGTAAGTGCCTATTATAGACTGGTCTGATGGACAAGACGGAAGGAAACTAATAATAGAGTCTAATTAGTGGATTATCTCCTGTTTCCTCCATCCTCCATCTTTAAGCTGCTAAATAAATACATGCGCGAGTTCGCGCGATGTAAACTCTGAGCCAAGCAATATTTTTCTCTCATTTTTGGTTTCCCAAAGAATATTTTCCTCGTAAAATTTACTACTACTGACTATCTACTGAACAGTACCGACACTAAAAGTATACATCAATAACAATGGTGCGAAAGAAGCTTGACGAGAGAGTTAGGACTCTTATTGAACGTGGAGTAGTTAAAAATGAAAGGTCCATTCTCGTCCTGGTGGGAGACCATGGAAAAGATCAAGTGCCAAACATCCATCAGCTTCTGACAAAGACTTCTGTCAGGGCTCGACCAAAGGTACTTTGGTGCTACAAGAAGGAACTTGGATTCTCTACGCATCGTATGAAGGTAAGCCCAAATCACATCGCATTGCATCGCCTTGAACTGTTTTGTATCAGTTCGTTTGGTTGTAGTTTTATTCATCTGACAATATCTGACCTCACTCATTCATTTTTAAATGCCTTTGACAGAGGATGAAAAAAATTAAACGAGACAAAGCTAGAGGTCTGGATAAAGGAACTTCCTCGGAGACCGACCCATCTGTTGATAATTTCGAATTGTTTCTAGGTTCCACAGATATTAATTGGTGTTACTACAAGGATTCTCATCGTGTTCTTGGTAGCACGGTGGGAATGCTTGTACTGCAAGATTTCGAGGCTCTCACTCCCAATCTAATGGCAAGAACAATTGAGACTGTAGAAGGTGGAGGACTTGTTATTTTCTTAATGCGGTCTGTGAAGAGTTTGAAACAACTTTATACAATGAGCATGGATGTGCATTCTAGATATAGAACAGAAGGTGCTGGTGATGTCGTTCCAAGGTTCAATGAAAGATTCATTTTGAGTTTGGGGAAATGCAACAATTGTCTTGTTTGTGATGACGAGTTGAATGTCCTACCTCTGTCAAAGTCCGCACTCAAGAAACTTAGCGGCGAGAATACGGTTTCAAAGGGACTTGCAGGAGAGGTATTGGCCTATAAATCAAAAGAAGACGTTGATTTGGAGCAGCTGAAGGAGACACTGAGAGACACCCCGCATGTTGGAGTCTTGGTCGAACTTGCTAAAACGATGGACCAAGCAAAGGCAATTCTAACATTTTTGGAAGCATGTGCAGAGAAAACTACAAAATCTACTGTTGCCCTAACAGCAGGGCGTGGACGTGGTAAATCTGCAGCAATTGGTTTATGCTTGGCTGGTGCGCTCTCATTTGGGTATTCAAATATCAGTGTGACTGCTCCAGAGCCTGAGAACTTGGTGGCTGTTTTTGATTTTTTGTTGCGTGGGTTGAAGGCACTCAAGTATCAAGAACATTTGGATTACACTATCAAATATAATGCAAACAAGGGGAGAGATCAAATCAAATGCATCATTGCAGTTGAAATTCATAAGTCTCATCGTCAAGCTGTCACATATATTAAACCCGACGAAACAGATAAGTTTGCATCTTCAGAGCTTGTAGCTATCGACGAGGCCGCTGCAATTCCACTTCCTATTGTTAAGAAGCTCATGGGTGACCGGCTCACCTTTATGAGTTCCACCGTGAACGGATACGAAGGAACAGGAAGAGCGTTGAGCTTGAAGCTTATCAAAGAAATGCGTGATTTGAAGGGCAGACAGGGAATTACCAATGCGGCGAATGCTGCCGCTGGCGCTGTTGTGGGCCCAAAGATTGGCAAAGGCGATGCTAAGGTACACGAGGAGAGATGGGCAGCGGCAGCAGCGGCTGCTGCTACTGCATCATCTGGTGGCCTTTCTTCGACAGGACCATTACGAGAAATCGAGCTTTCATCACCTATCAGATACGCTGCGAAGGATCCTGTTGAATCATGGTTGAATAAGCTTCTTTGTTTGGACAGCGGATCCGCAGCTGAGATGAATTTGATTGGTGGTGCTCCAGCGCCTGGGGACTGTGAATTGTTTCATGTTGACCGCGATGCCTTATTCTCATATCACAAGCTCTCTGAATCGTTCTTGCAAAAGATGATGGGACTGTATTCAAGTGCCCATTATAAAAACACTCCAAATGACCTACAAATGCTCTCAGACGCGCCTGCGCATTCAGTTTTCGTTTTGTTGTCGCCATCTGCCGAGCAAGACTCTAACTCACTCCCTGATATTCTAGCAGTAATCCAAGTAGCTCTCGAAGGGAAAATTTCTAGAAAGGCGGTAGAGGCTCAACTTGCCCGTGGTCATAGAGCCGCAGGTGATCTTATTCCATGGACTATCAGTCAGCAATTTGGAGACTCCAATTTCGCTCAGCTAAGTGGGGCTCGTATAGTACGTGTAGCCGTCCATCCCTCCGTACAAGGAATGGGCTATGGATCAAGAGCTGTCGAGCTCCTTTACCGATTCTATAATGGGGAGATGGTGTCCTTAGTATCTCAGGACGAAGACAACGAGGACGATGGAAGTGGCGCATCAAATGACGATGCTTCTGATTCCGATAGTGAGGATGGTGCAGGTTCAAAGAAAGGCATCCAAGTAGAGAAAGTAAAACCTCGGAAACAGCTTCCACCCCTCCTCTTACCTCTCACTGACATCAAAGCACCCAGACTAGATTGGCTTGGAACCTCGTTCGGTTTGACATCTGATCTTCACAGGTTCTGGAGGCGATCTGGCATGAGAATGCTATACTTAAGACAAACAAAGAATGATCTCACAGGAGAACATTCTGCCATTCTCGTTCGCGCATTGCCCAGGCGTACCGGATATGATGATGCGTGGCTTCCTGCATTTGTTGCAGACACCCAGCGTAGAATTATTACATTGCTCGGAGGTCCTTTCAGAGATATGAATGTCAAACTTGCTACTGGAGTATTGGAAGAGTTTGAATCTAACTCAATCAAGGCATTCGCCAAAAATAAGGATGCTAGCCAAGCGATCGTAAAAAGATCAGGAACTGCAGCTGATAAAATCGATGTATCCGAACTGAATTATTTCTTGACACCCCATGATTTGAAACGGCTTGAACTGTACGGACGCAATCTCTGCGATCACCACCTTGTATCAGACTTGCTCCCAGTTCTCGCTCGGGTGTATTTCAGTGGAAGACTTGGGGACACATTCAAGTTGTCTAGTCTCCAAGGAGCACTTCTCTGTGCAATTGGACTTCAAAATAAGGGTGTCGATGAGGTAACCAAAGAAATTGGACTTCCTGCTAATCAAATTTTGGCAATGTTCAACAAAGCCATTAGAAAGTTGTCGATTGCATTCAATGATGTGGTTGAGAAGGATGAAAGAAGTAAGCTACTCAGCGGTGAAGATAGATTGAAGGCAGAAAAGAAAGCATCTAAACTCAAGGATGTCTTCCGTCAAACTTTGGACGAGGATGCTGAGGAAGGTGCCAAGGATGCTATGGAGGCATTGTCAACAGGAGAAATGACTTCCAACCTTCCATCAGAAGTGGCTGGGGATTCAGATATCATGAAGTACGCAATCAAAGGTTCTGATTCAGACTGGAAAGATGCTTTAAAAGGAAAAGAAAGTACCATTGACGAGCAAGGTCTCGTACAAATCAAGAGCCAGAGCAAAATTATTAAGAGAAAGCTGAACCAAGATGATGTCGACAAAGAAGCAGGCGACGAAGAAGTCACTCCTAGCAAGAACAAAAAGAAGAAAAAACCCAAAAAAGGCAGTAAGCGGTAAATACAAATTCAGTTAACTTCGAGTAGGCAGTGAACATCATGAGCAGTATGGTAGTGTAATCTTTTTTAAAGATTGTAACTATATAATAAAGCCGTTATAAAAATGTTAAATAACCGACAACGACAACCGCACGACGCTGGATCCTGTGCTTCCACCGAAATTTAACTCCGACAGCAAGCGGCAGCGCACGCAAAAGACAGCAGGACACAAACGCTTAAAAGATACCCCCATCGCAGTACATAGTTTCATCCATTAGACCCGCTAAGCTTAGTAACCACAATGGTAAGTTCTTGCATGTTTTTATAAGGAAACTAACGGCATTGTCAGCATCATCTGATATAAAGCAATTCGGATTTTGGACCAACGGGCCAACCCAGCACTCATCAATGGGATGTTGAGGTCGTGACATAGTCAACCATTCTTGATTCAATTCGCCGAAACTAGTGATCATTGAAAGTCTCTAACTGACTTCATCCGTTTGCAGCCAAGGACAAAGAAGCGGTTCATTGAAGAAGTGCATACCGCACCTCCTGAGCCTTCGTCCGACGAGGAGGAAGACAATGCACCATCCAGAACCAGTGCATACCCACGCTCTTCATTCGGAAGAGGGAAACAGCTCCGTCCAATGGGAGGTGGTGGAAAGCAGATGCGCATGGCGCCTCAAAGCGACGAGGATAACAGTGACGAAGATGACAGCGACGAAGAAGAAGTGGACACCCAACCACAGCAAACAATCGCTTACAACGGACGGCCTGGTGGAGGGAAACAATTTCGTCCAGCGACGGGTGGAGGAAAGCAGTTGCGTTATATGCAACCTCAGCAAGAAAGTGATGAAGAAAAGAGTGAACCAGAGGTGATAGAGGTAGAAAGCGATCCTGAACCTGTTGTATATTTGGGTGGTGGGAGAGGAGGAGGCAAGAGTTTGTCACAAATGCAAAGGGGGATGGGAAAGCAGTTACGCAGGCCACAGGAAGAGGACGAAGAAGAGGCAGAAGACAGTGGAACAAGCAGCGATGAAGATGATGATGATGATGATGAAGAGGAAGCGCCTCCTGTGAGAAGAGGAGGAGGAAAAAGTTTGTCATCAATGCAGAGGGGAGGTGGAAAACAACTGCGTAGACCGCTAGAGGAAGAAGAAGAAGAGGACGAAGAGGATAGTGACTCTAGCGACGACGAGGTAGAAATCAAACCAACCGTTGCGGCCGTCAATGATTACATGGATATTGATGACTCCGATAATTCTGACGCCGAGGTGCCACCACAACCTGTCATACCTGCTCGTGCCATCAGAGGAAGACCCCCTGCGAAAACAAAAGTCGAAAGCGAGGAAGATGATATGGAGGAATCATCAGAAGATGAATCATCCGAAGATGAATTCAGCGAAGATGAAAAAGAGCTCGATCTTGAAACTCTCGACGAAAAGCAGCTCATTGAGAATGAAGCTGATAGCAAGCACTTAGACTCTTTGCCAGAAGTAGAGCGCGAGTCTATTCTGGCTGAGAGATTCGAAAAATTGAAGGCTGCCCAGGAGATGAAGATTGCTTTAAGGGAGAACAAGTAAGTTTGAATTCGATGATTTCTACTTTACAGTATTTGTGCATTGTCTTGTCTAACCACTATTGTATTCATAGACAGAAAGAACGCGAAAAGAGGCGTCTTGCTGGCGATAAGAAGACTAAGCCCTCCAAAGTTAAGAAGGGTGCAAAGAAGCTGCAAACGAAGGCGGCACCAAAACAAACTACTGTTGAGGAGGATATGCCTGACACTTCAAAGGATGCCCAGCTTGCTGATGAAATGGCACTCGGACGCACAGCCAAGAACCGCGACGTATCTGGAGTAAAGGCAAAAAAGAAGGCTGCTCTTGATAAGTTGCGCAAAGACCGCATTGATGCGAAAGATAAAGAGGATAGCGATCTTGATTACGGCGATGATGCTGACGACGATTCTGATTCTGACGACGAAGAGTTTAAGCCATGGAATGCCAAAAAGAAAAAACCTTCAAGACTCGCCGTCATGGAAGAGGAGGAGGAAGAGGACAGCGACCACGGAGAGAAGACACAAAGAGCTTTCGTGGAAGCTGATTTGGAAGACTTTATGAGGGTGACGATTCCTCGACGTCGCCTTTCTAGGTGGTGTAATGAACCTTACTTTGAAAAGGCTGTCATGAACTTTTACGTCCGTCTTGCTATTGGGAGAGATCAACAAACACAGAAACCTTGTTATCGCTTGTGTAAAATTGTCGGTATCGTGGCAGGAAAGCAGTATCAATTTCCGCAGCTTGCAAACAACAACAGCAAACCAGTAAGTAGCATATTCAAAAAGAGGAATGTGCCCAACCTCTACTTCGATTCGTAATATCTCTAACACATCCTTCATATTGTGTAGATCTCAACCAACAAATGGCTCAAATTAAAATTCGGAGAACACGCTAGAACATTTAAAATGCTCATGATTTCTGACTCAAAACCAATTCAAGACGATGTAAGAGTTTGCTTGAATCAGATGAAAAATCGGAGGGCGGATGCCCAGAATGTTTTGTCGAAAAAGGAGGCTAAGAAGATGTGGAAAATGCAAGACCAGCTTGTCAAAAATTACACATACACCGTACAAGATATCCAGAAGTCTATCAACGTAAACAAAAAACTGAGCAAGACAATCAGTAATATTGGAGCTGAAAAGACGAAGGCTGCAATCGCTGTGAAGGCTGCAGAGACACAGTTGGAAGAGGCAACAGAATTGGTAGATGAGCTTAGCAAAAAACTTCTTGAAGTTGATCCGAATGAGGAAGATGCTATAAAGGATGACCTTGATGACGCAAATAGCAGAGTTAAAGCATTGCAAGAGGAGCTTCAGATGAAGGAAGAAGCCCAAATCAAAATTGTCGAAGCAGAAAAGGTGCGAAGAGAAAGAATGGGAGGAAGTACAAAGAATCAGCACTGGGCTAAAGTTAACGAGAGAGCCAAGGCTGCTAACAAGCTAGCTGATGTTGACGCATACAAGAGTGAAGCTGCTGCACCTCTTGAAGGGGCTGAGTCGGCGACCAAGGATTTGTTTGCCCGTAGAAAGGTAAAGCCCAAGATTCTTTGGGATCACGGCCAGTACAAGGACGAGAATAAAGCAAAGGAAAGTTCCAAACAGAAGGAAATGGCAGAAAAGGCCGCTCAGGAGGAGAGAGACGATTTGAGCAAGAGACGAGACGGTGCACGTGATCGTGAAAACGGCAATAAGAAGAAGCTTGCTGACCAGATCAACGATCTTGCAATTGAGGAAGAAGCTTTAACTGCAGGCCTCATGGAAGTTAGTCACAAAAAAATTAGTGCCACGAGGGTTAGAAAGGGAATTAGTATTCAAGAATATCTTGAACGAAAGACAGCGGGTACGTTGTAATAAATTAAGCTACTAACTTTCAAACATTGACGGAAAGTCAAAATATACCGAGTAAACTTGCCTATCTAGAATTTAAGATATATCTAGCTTTCAATCATGCTCAAAAATCTCAGGTAAAACAGAGGGAAGATCATGAATTTTGTCAATTTCATGTTCTGCGTGCTCACTTGAAATGGGTTTTCCACAATCCCTTCCTACCCGTCCAACAAGAAACGCTCGCCATCCAACTTCGCGTGCGGCCTCAATATTTTTGGTACTATCGTCTAGAAACAAACAACTTTCGGGATTTTGCACACCCGCAATCTTCATTGCAGCTTCGAATGACTCAGTAGAATGTTTTGTTGCAAAATTGCAGCTCTTCACGTCAATGATATCTACAAATAGGTCCTCAATGCCAAGTGCTTTCAAGCATCGCTCCGCATGGTGCCGAACGCTCGCAGTGAAGATATACTTTGGAATCGACGGATCAATCTTGAGAATCATATCACGAAGTTCGTTATCAATACTCAAATGCTCATGGATAGGAAGATCGTGGACATCCTTGAGATATTCATCAATTTCATCTACGCAATCCTCCATATGACCTTCCGCAAGTAGGCCTCGCAGCGCAGTTCCATGTTTTTTGTAAAGCTGATACGCCTCTCCAGGTGGAAGATTTTTCTTTGAAGTGCACCATTCCTCGATTTTCACTGTCAATTGATTAGCAAGTTGCCATCCATCAAAATAGAGACAATCATCGCAATCAAAGAAGATCACTTCTGGTTTAGGACGAAGGCCATACCGATCCAAATTCCCATTGCTATATCCTTTAAGAAGCCTCCTCTTCAGAGAATGATCTCTTCGGTATTGAAGGTATAGATTAATGGCGTACAGACCATCTGGCATCCAATCATCAGGATCTTCAACAGCCATCTTTCGGATTTCTTTGATAGATAATCTGATAACTTCAGATACTTCTTCTGGTTGCATCTTGATATCAGAGAGAGATCCCCGATAAATGCATTCAAACATTCCACCCCACACACGGACCTTCTCGTCCTGGTAGGGAAACGTGAACAGCTTCTTCAATTCATTTGAACCACTTTCTACGTCGATATTCATTTCTTCCATCATTTCTCGAGTGGCATTTAGTTCATACGGTTCATTAAATCCCACCACTCCTCCTGGTGTCGGGTCCAGCTTTCCTGGGCAGTAATCTTTGATGTTAGAGCGCCGTTGTACTAAAAGGAAAGTGGAGTCCTCATCGTCAATATTAGAACTCCCTTGTCCTGAATCATGACGAATAATGATGTATGTTGCACGATGCCACATCTTATTCAACCGCATTTTGGCCCTGGCGTGACCGCTCAGTGTAGGAACATTGCGTTCGTCAACAGTACACACATTTTCAGTTGCATTCAAAGTAGTTCCCCTTTTCAAAGCTTCAACTAAGTCTCCTTGGTTAATCGTGTTTGCAAAACCTTTTGTTGTAGCAAGCTTTTGCTTCAGAACAAATGCTGTAGAAGCTACGCAGAACCAAAGCATATCTACGAGCTGCTGCATATTACTGCTGATAATCATGTAGTAGCGTTATCTTTGGTTTTGATTGTGCCACGGTGGGAGACGGTGGTGTACCAACTTATCCTTCCGGTAATTATTTGTGAGTTATGATTGTGCCTTGTGCCTATTTACCAGCCAACAGCAGGCGACAGCTTGCGTGCGCTTCCGCCCCTTCCTTTGTCTAACTATCGCTTGCGACTTGGTCTAACGAGACAAGTCAGCCTCATCCAACACGGTCTGTAATGAATCAGCAACTAAAAAATAATATACCGTTTTGAATTTTACAGAGAAGAGAAGGGACAGATTGCAGAGTAATAGATAAGATGTAACTACTGGCGCATGTTTTCTTGTATGCACTAGTTTTGAGAATCCAAGATAAGCTCGTTTACTACTTATTACAAACATCAAATCGCCCTTCACATTCCATTGCTCTAATCCTCTTCCAAAATCCATTACTGTGTAATCCTTTGTCTTGCGTCCATTTCATAATCCATTGCAGTGATTTGATGTTTTAATAAGCTAGAATCGAAATGACTCTTTCAACCGACATTTACCATAAAAAAGACATGTTTTTTTTCATTACCAAATATTTGGCTGCTTCCTGGCATTGTTCTGCTTCTGGGGTCCTGGTGCTGCAGAGTAACCATTGTTCCATGAATCTTCTTGCTGATATTGCTGATTCGATAATCCTCCTACTCCCTTTTGAGTTTGATGATTAGGCTGTGAGTTATCAAGACCTCCCCAGTCAGATCCGCCAAATGGGTTTCCTCCTCCGCCGCCATTATTTGGAGCTCCTGGCTGATATGCATTTCCACCTGAAATATGTACACCTGGTAATAGAGACTGAAACAATGCAATATCATTCTCATTACCACTGCTGGTTTGCCCAATGGATGAGCCATATCCACCAATAGGCACGCCACCAGTAGAATTCATACTAGAGTGTCCTCCAATGATTAATCCATCACTTGACTTCTTAATGCCAGCTCCGATTGGAGTAGGAGTATTTGTCTTTACTGCTGAAAATGGGCCTTTGAGTGGTGTAGATGAAGCCCAAAGAGTTTCCCTTAGTGATCCGACACCAGTAGGCAACTGAATTCCTAACATGGAGGCTAATGCTGAACTTCCAGACAAATTATTTTCGGAAAGCCCAGAATTGCCAAGGCTTGATGAGTTTGATGGGTCACCCAAAAATGCTCCTCCAATTGCATTATTGTTTCCTTGAGAAGAAGCAGAAGGATATCTAGGCGCGCTATTCTGGTCAAATTGATCCCACAGACCTGTTCCACCAATGGAACCGAACTCGGAATCTCCAAAAATTCCAGTAGGGCCACTACCGTTGGCCTTGGATTCATCAAGATTGGAAGGAAAAGGTTGAGACATAATACTGTTCCCACCAATAGCACTACTACTAGCTCCAGCTCCAAAACCCCCAATTGTTTGACCTCCAACATCGCTTCTTTCTGCACCACCGAGTGAAGAGGGGCCAATAGATCCTAAAAGGCCTCCATGGCCACTATTATTTAAATTGCCAAAACTGCCAACACCAATAGACGAGCTTTGATTTCCAAATGCTCCGATAGGAACAGAAATAGGTGCATGGTTTGAGCCTCCAAAGACCTCCCCACCAATCGAACCAATACTTGTTGATGCAGTAGGTGCATGTAAAGAAGAGATCGCTGAATCAGCATTAAACTTGTTGGGCAATGCCATGCTATTACTTCTCAACGCGTCAAGTTTCGTGTCTCTGGTGTGACCAGTTGCAACAAAAGCATCTTGGCGTTGATCAGGGAAAGCAGCTTGTTGAGATGAAGATAATCCCTTTTGCAGCGGCATATGGTTTGGAACCAGCATATCCGATGAAGTCATATTTACTGAGCTTCCAAGTTTGTGTAGATCTTTCTTTTCAACAAGCGAAGACGCTCTTTTCAAAGGGGTGAGAGCAGTCAAAGTAGTGCGGCGTGAAGGTACTGCATTTGGTCTCAAAGTTGTATGCACTCCGGCAACAATTGATGCCGCAGTGGTAGATGGAGGCACGGGTATTGAAGTTGTTGTTAGAGCTGGCACACTTGTTATAGAATTGTTTGTCCTAGAGTTGGTTGTCGATTCTGTCGAAGTCTTTTTCTTATCTGCATTGGTACTATTTTGGGGATGCTTTTTCCTAAGCTCCTCCTGTTGACGAGAAAGCATTTCCGCAGGAGTCAAGGCAGGTTCTGTTTTGTGAGCTGTGGCTGACCTAGGAACAGATGCTGATCTAGACATTTTCCCCACGGCTGCTGACGTCCCATTTCCTGCAGCAACAGACGAAAAGCCTGCAACCCCTGTAGAAGTAACGGATCTTTGAATCGATGTACTACCAACAGGTGGAAATTGTGTAGTCGAAGATGTAGCTGGTGGTGGGGGTGGAACTAAGTTTGACTGTGTGGGTTTACTTGGTTCTTCATACGTCGGTGGAGGAAAGACTGGACTATTCGCAACCTTGCCTGATCCCGACGGACCACCACTTCCAACTCTACGCCTCGAATTAGACCCTGCAGAAAGCTGTTGTTGTCTTGCCAACACGTCACGACCACTTGTTACATACCCCGCCTGAATCTCTTGCTTTGTAAATGTGTCATCGGAATCACCCATACAATGCAGATATGTACAATCTGGGTTATTACACCTGACGTTTTTAATGAATGCGGAGCAATACTTCGAGGTACCATACGATGCACGAATGTTTCGACCATCTACATAAAATCCATCAAGCGCCAGTATACAGGCAAGGGCATCCTCCTGCAGATAATTAGGAATGATGTTAGCATTTTGAATTCCAATGTTGTGCGACATTATTAGGACAGTACAAAAAGTCTTAACCACTCACCTTGTGAGCAAACGTCACGTAGGCTGAAGCACTTGCTCTTCTCGGATCACCATTACCATTATGGTTTCGATTCAACACGATCTTTGAGATTTTCCCGTTCTGTCCAAAGTATTCTGGTTTTCTCAAAATATCTTCAGTAGCAATCGAGGGAGGCAACCCAACAGCATAAACTAGGTTCCTCCTAATAACCCTCATGACAGCAAGCTGATTTCGATCCTTTGGGGGATCCAGATGTCCTTTGGATCCGCCAGCCGTCACAACTGCTAAGTCGCCATCAGACCCCCCACCTATATGCATTCCACCAACACCGAATGAACTCGAAATACCCGCGACCGCTGCTTGTTGCGCACGCAATTTTTCCTTCTCTCGTTTCTCCGCCGCTGCCTTCTCCTTGTTGGCTTTAACAACTTCCTCCATATCTACAGCGCTAAATTCGTGGGGGTCATCTCCATAGGGTGTGCGACATGCAGGACAGAGACCAGACTCCGATTCCCTGATGCGATGCCAACACCACATACAAACTTGATAACCGCATTTACAAGGGAAGAATTGTTGGTCAGATATATCAAGCTCTTCGCAACACAGGGGGCATTCATCATTCTGCATTGTGCATTTTGCGATAAAGAGTGTTAGTCATGTTTCGTGGAAGATATTGAAATTCAGAACGATGAGATGATTCGTATTTAAACCAGTCACGCCGTCAAAAGACGATGAAAAGTACGACGGTGATTCATTACATTGATATTATAAATGCAGCATTTCAAAGAACTTCACAGCTCATTTCTGGTATTTCATCTTCCTAACATATTTAGCAGAAAGACGGCTACTCACGTCGTCCATAGTGTATTTGAAAATTGGATTTAGGTAAGGATATAATGTGCTTCTTTTGCTTGTGTTGATCATTTCGCTTGTCGCTTGCTCTACATCATCAACAATCAACAGTCGTATCATCCACCACACGTTGATTTCGATGCTCACCTTTTTCTTTTGTCTGTGATTGTCGAGCCCTGTAGGATTGGGACGATCAATCTTCTCTTCCTTCCATCGATCTCAGATGGGGGTTCCAA
>Ga0306864_1000260_pt1 | contig 25263 bp, 23 predicted proteins | sample AntRauTorckE5430_FD_190448 | JGI IMG/M metagenome (GOLD analysis project Ga0306864, IMG submission 190448) | Saline lake microbial communities from Rauer Islands, Antarctica - Metagenome Torckler E5 #430 (v2) (version 2) | ecosystem: Environmental > Aquatic > Non-marine Saline and Alkaline >...
ATCGGCGTCAAAACTGAGAATATGAACGAAATTCTGAGATTGAAATTCTAAAATACGAAAGAAAAGGGAAGAATTTGGAATTTGGAATTTGTATTTTAAAATATGAGACGTTTGAAGACACTCTAATCCCGGTTTTTTAGCAGTTTTAAAAAACAAACAACGACCAGGACAAAACCCAGACAAAACCGTTGAATCTGTAGACGTAACGCCAACTCTTCAAGCTTCAATAGCCTACACGTATAATAGCCCATATTTTTTATCTTACTATTTTTTGAGAACCCCGCAAAGAGAGAATCGAGAAATTGAGTCAAATAATGACTCAACGCTCCCGCTAAAGTGTCAATTTTGTTGATTATATTTAATCGCAGCAGATCGCAGATGATGATTCTTTCTATTCTTATCATATCTGATACATTGCCATAATCTCCTACTTTCTTACTGCATCATGGTTCATTTTGAGTTACACCATCACAAAGCTGATACTAGTTCTCGCCCAAAAAGTGAGAGATTTCAGTCTTTCCTTGAAATGAAGAAGTCCTCCAAGTCCAATATTACTAGTTTTAAAAGACAATCCAGTCTAAAATCCTTGAATACTGTATTAGAATCTCCTGTAGAAGGCGTTCGAGAATCATCTGCCGCCCATCTAGCAGTGAAACTGACAGTAGATCGAAAAGCATTCATTTCAAAATCTGCTATGAAGTCCGGCTCTTCTTCTTCACTGCTCGTGGATGAAGGACATCGTGATGATGTTGGGATCAGAAATGAGGAAGATGATGGTAATGCTATCGAAAAAGATCTTGTCGATGTCACGCTCAGAAATGAAGATGATGATTCTGATACTAGAGATCCTGCGGACGATAATGTAATTACTAGTGCCAATGAAGCTGAAAACTCTCCTATTCAACGAAAACTGTCGTGTTCGAACCAATCGCAACTTAGTATTTCTCAACGCTTAGCCAAGGCATCAAGATACTCTGAGTTCAAGGATATGAATAGTACCCCTGATGTAGCTCTATGCGAAGTGTCAACGGAAAAATCTCCTACTCGTCAAACATGCTTTTATTCTCAGGAGCCGCGCCTTAGTATTTATGAACGTTTCGCCAAGGCATCAAGATCCTCTGATGTCAAGGACACAGTTGGTACCATTGACAGAAAAGCGGCGTGTGAAGTTCTGGTATCTACCCAACAAGCATCCTTTCGTTCTCACGATTCGCGTCTTAGCGTTTCTCAACGCTTAGCCAAGGCATCGAGATACTCTGATGTCAAGGAACGCCATCGTGCTTCTCTTGATGTTGTTCATATGGACACACCCAACGTCTCTCCGGCTAATGATGTCAAGGAACAGTGTCATGCTTCCTTTGCTGGGCAGCTTATTCCAGACAATCAAAGTACATCCACACATACGAATATAAAGGAACAAAACCTGACTGCCCTTGAGGAGGAACATAGCATAGGAAATCAAAATTCAATGCCATCAAATTTTGTGCCTCATGTCGAGGTAGCTGAATGCAAAATGAATACCTCCGATGACGTTTGGATTGACGATCCCGAAGAAATTGAACATTCCGAGCCACCTCATAATGAGGAGCACACACCAGATGCCGCTCTTCTTGACTTGAATTCCTTTGTTTCCCAAGATTCGTCCGGGGGAGCTTTGGGCACGCACTATACGCCTAGTGAAGAAAATGTGGAAGCGGTCGAAGAGACAATTGATCGATACACAGTTTCCTTTAATCAATCTGAAAACACTGAAAAACAAGGGCTGGCTTATTCTGCTCGAAATCCCGAAGTTGTCACCTCATGCAATATGTTCCCTGTTATGAAGGTGCTTGCCAACATGGTCTTCGGAGCTGAGCCTAAGATTGAACCCATTGAATGTCTGCATTCAATCACTTCCATCGAAATCAATAATAGCACCTCAACCGAAATTTCAAGCTTCAAAATATAAATTGCCAATGCCACCTCTTGGTATTCATAATGGACTTCAAAATTACACATAGATAAGAGATGCGTTGATGGATGGTGCATTTCCATTCAATCGGAATTTTCTGATTAAGTTCAGACTAAATCTCATTTACATTGACTTCTGAATGCCTTCTATGCTGAGGTGAGGGATACAGTAAGCTTTAGTTGTTAGTAGAGTTGTTTGCCACAACCTCTCCCTGATGCAAAAAACAATTTCACATGGATTCAGCCTCAGCAGGTTTTAATCAATTGTTGAAAACCTTTGTGCATCACCCATCCTTCGATCATTCTTTTCAGTGCAAGATCTGGGGCACAAAATGTATTGACGTTATTATGCGGTTGAGAGAAAATGACCGTTTTTCATCAGCTTCGGCCTTGGATTATTATTTGTTGTTTGTTGTTTGTTGTTTGTTGTTTGTGTGTGTATCTGTATTATTTTATTTGTTTGTTGTTGTTGATGTTCTTTTCTTGTCTCTTGTAAAGTTAACACAAGATGGACATGTCCCATGCCCCTGTATAATCAATACAACAGTGAGCTACACACCAACTATTACAGAGAGGAGTGACTATGGTTGGGAAACAATCTCAATTAAAATATGATATGCCTCCGTCTTACTTAATACATGGCGCTCTGTGTGCAGCTCAAGTCATATTTGGCATATCTGCAGTTGTCGGAACTATTGGTCTCCCATCATTTCACCCCCTAACATTTGCGCTGGTAAGAGAATCTTTTGCTTCGCTTGTCTTGTTGGCAGTTGCGCATGCTGTTAGTCTTAAGAAAGGAAGAAAGGGGGGTATATTTTCAGGCTCATTGAAGGATTTCAAAAAGTTTTTCGTCTGTGGTATTGGTCTCTTTGGTTCACAAGCTTTTTTCATTATTGGAATCAAATTATCCAGTGCTGTTGCTGCCAGTGTTTGGCAGCCTACACAACCAATATTTACAGCTGCTGTATGTATGGTATTGGGATGGGAACCATTTAGCTTTGTGAGATGCGTTGGTATTCTCGTGGCATTTTTTGGATGTGCTGTCATGGTTCTTGGTGGAGGAGGGTCTGCGGGTGAATCGATTGGAGGGGAAGGAGCTGACAATGGTGCATTTGCACAACTTGTTGGTCAGTTTTCATTCTTTCTCAATTGCTGCGGAGCCGCCCTCTATGTTTTGTCGTCCAAGAGGATTATCAAAACAGAGAGATACGAATCAGTGGCAGTAACTGCGTGGAGCTATGCCATCGCTTCTGTTTTAATGCTGATATTTGCAGTATTAATGAGTCTAAGTGAAGGAGTATCTACGTTTCTGTGCTCGGATTGTACTAGGAGCATCTGGCACGTTCCGCCCAGTGCCATCCCAGCCATGATTTTCTTCATTATAATGACTTCGAGCGTCAGCTATGGTCTCATCACCTGGGCGAACAAATATGCATCTGGTACAATGGTGATTGGTTACACTGTGATACAACCAGTTGCAAGTGCAATTGTCATCCAATCTCTCGTATCTTTTGGACTTTATGAGGGTTGCAAGTCTGTTGCAAGAAGATTCCTTGAGGATGAAGAGGATGGAGTTGAAAAGGCGTGTCTTGATATGCCAGATATGTTCACTGCAATCGGATCTATTGGAGTATTCTTCGGGCTTGTAGCAATAATATGTACAGAACCAAAGGAAGAAGATATAGATATGGAAGAGGAAGGAGAAGACCATTATTCTAGCTTTGACGAAGCTGAGGGATTACTTGAATTGGCCGAACGACATGGATTCGCTGAAGATCCAGATAATTTTTAATGCATCGTACGGAAGCAACCATGCAAAGAAAAAATGTGTTAAGTTCAATGCATTTACCCTCTTGCATGGACTTCTTTAAAGAATATTTTTATCTGTAGAGTCAAGATCATCTTCTGCGTCGTCAAACTGTCCATCAAGATCATACTCTGGAGGCACGACCAACATGCTGTCCATCTTTTCGAGCATCTTCCTTCGCTCCTCTGCCGACGCGCCTACTTCATCTCCATCAATATTCGAAGCTGTAATCATCTGACTTGGATCAATTCTACAAATCAAATCATCTGTCTCGTCATTTTCATCTCCACCGTAAGCACTTGCCATCATACCTAACATGGATGCAAGGCCACCTCCACCGCCTGATCCAAAACCACCATCGTCGTCATCATCCATCGGATTCAAGCTAATCAATTTACTGAGTGATTCAAAAATATTTTGACAAGACGATTGGTGTTCTCCATCGTCGCACAACGGCTCAATGATGACTTCTTTCGAGCTGGGTCCTTCTTCATCGTCGCTCCCGCCAACTTCATCGTTTAATTGGCAGTAAATTGAATGTCTTGGCTCGCTCATTAACGCATGAAGTGATATGCAGTACGCGTTCATGGAAAAATCCGAGGAAGCAGCTTCACCCACAAACAATAAACGCTTGGTGGTGACGAAGATTTGGCCCTTCATATTTGAGAAAGATTGAGACGGCAAAGTCAACGAAACGGAGGCAGACTGCAAATGGGAAAGAATAATCTCGCGTTCTTTGCCATTATCTTGCTCGGTTGCATTTGTTGCTTCCGATATTTTTACCTGTTTGGATTTACAGCTTCTGAGAGGTTCAAGAGACGCATTCTCGCTGCATAGTAGATGCGGTGTGCCATCATCTGCTAGAAGCGGAGGAAGAATGTTTTCAATGTCACTCATTTTGTATCAATAGTATCTGGTGATAATGCCAAGAGTATCTTGACGTGCCTACCTATCTACCTATCTATCGTATCTATTATCAATTGCCTGTTTTGTGCCTCTTTTTTAATGAACGATGATCGATGATCGGTGATCGGTGATCGGCTCTCGCTCGCTGTTGTGGTCTGCTCTGTTGTGAATTCTCTTTTTCAACCGTAAATTACCGGTTACATTTTGTATATTTATATCCTCTCGTGTAGTTTCGGTTTTCGATAGTCGATAGCCAATAGATAGCTAGTACCATAGCTGTAGCTATTCTAGAGAGATAGTGTAGCCTTAGTTTCTGACTAATCATGTAAACCGTATGTTTTCAGGATTATGAACAGGTCTTTTGATGATGCAAATAAAAAATAAAAGAAATGCACCGACTACACGCAGCGTGCGCACTGTTTGTGGGCAAATCCTTATTGAAAAGAAATGAACTCCATCATCAGTAGTAATGTACTTTCCTCGACCTTCTCAGCTTGGATTAGAATACCTTCTTTAATATCTAGCTCTAGCAGAAATACAACGCGCCTCTATTTAGAGGCCACATTCATGTTGTGATCTTACAAGAGAAAGAGAAAATAGAACAATGCAAGTGATAGTATGCAGTGAAATATGCAAGCATCCATTACTACCTATGCCATGGTTTCCAATAATTCTATGTATTCCAGCTCATTCCTCGGCATCCGCTGTCACAAAAGCATCCTCGGTCTTGTGCTGAGCTTCTCCTCCAGCCGTGAAATAGAGTCTCATACCTTGCTCGTCTAGCTATTTCTTGCATGTTGATAGACTTCAATTCTGCTTTGCAAATGTTCGGCTAGACACAGATAAACTTCTCCTTACTAGCATCACCATAGCCAAAGAAAGAACCCGAAGCGAACAAAGTTCACAGCCATTTTTAGTTCCTCGACGTTAGTTTCTCGATGACATAATACATATCTTAACAGTAATAGCAATGCATTATACTGACGAACACTGTTGTTACTGAGTAAAGTTATCAGAATACGGGGTATCAAGAACAAAGTAGAAGTTCGTAAAATATTTCCTGAATGCAGGTTGAAAGTAATGAAAACACCAATTACCTCCAATTTGTATATCTAGAATGCAGGATGGCAAAACCAAATTATGGCAGTAAGGGTGAAAGGTCTATCTATACTAGTGCGGATACCAGGCCAATGCGCTTAAATTGGAACATGATAGAATATAGCTGATATGACCGCAAACGTAGGACTGACCACATGTTCCATAGTAAAATACAGTAGCAGTCAATATATGCAAGGAAGGTGCAACCGGAAGTATATCTAGATGAATGATGAATGAATACTCTCTTTGATGATGATGGACACCTCGTGGCTTATCTTGCTGAATCTAAAATAACGCTTATATAATTGTAACTTGTAACAGACTATCTACAATACACTACACAATTAACATAAAAAGAGATCCTTTTTATATTGGGTTTAATTATTTCATACATGCATTAAAAGGGGAATAATAGACTGCGACTGCAGACAATATCCCACCTACTCTTCGGCAACAACTTTCACAAAGCTGTCTTCGGTCTTTTTCTGAATCTCTCTTTCAGCCTTAAACAGAAATCTTAGAACTTGTCCGTCCAGCTCTTCATTCTCGCTTGCGTTCTGAAAGACTTGATCTGTCAAACTCTCTGGACAAAGATTAAGTAGAGTATTCACAATGTCCAGAGGAACTGGACTGCTGTCTACCCATACAGCATCTGCGAGTGGGTACCAACCATTTTCGTCCACCGAAGCCTCCTTCGGGTGGCTTATGAGACGAAGGCGCACACTGTCCCAATCAGGGACAACATCTTCCTGTTCGTAGTCATCATCATTGCTAAACGGCGGGAAACCCATGAGTCGCACCAACTTTGTCCTTTGCAAAGTAAATACTGAATCGACATCAGCGGCACGAAGAAGACGCAAGACTTCAGGAAGCGAATTCGGGTTCTTGTTCGCAATCTCCCACGTGTCTTCAGTCAAAGCTTCGGGGAATGTTCTGAGAAGTCTGACGACCACATCAGCAGGAACTGGGTCATTCTCGATCCAAAGGGCATCGTCGAGGGGATATTCACCATCTTCATTGTAAGCAGCCTCGCAGGGGTTATTGATTAGATGCTCAAGAACAGAATCCCAATCAGGTGAAATAGTTTCTTGATCATAGTCGTCATCGTCGGAAACAGCGGCGGGATAACCCATGAGTTTCAACAATGTTGGACGCTGTGGACCATCATCTAGCTGAGGGGATTCGATTTTAGTGGGGATTACAACTTCTTCGTTAGACATTGTGCGGTAAATTCGTGTTGGGTATTATATGCTATGTGTGTGTGTTTGTTGTATGTTATGCGCAATACTCAATGCAAACAGTATCTATCAGTAAAGAGTAAAGAATAGAGAATTGTATGTAACAACTTGCAACATGATGTAACACGATCAAAATGTCGCCGGAAAGTAACAAATGGCCTAAATACTGATGTCTGACAACTGACAACAGAGACGTTTCTCAAAAAATAATCAAAGAACAAACAAACACCACACACCACCACGCTCGCGAATCATCTCATGTCGCATGCGATAAACTGAACCTACGATTTGCACCTGACTTCATCCTTGTCTGATCCAACAAACTAGAAAGAAAAGGAATAATGATAAGTCTTAAAGATGTGTTTGAGTTCTATTCAAACAGCAGCTCTTTTAGGGCCTCTTTGGAACCTTCTAATCTAACATGGAAAGAAATCCTAGAATGCCTGCAACATTCTGATGCTGGAGACTTTGCTTATGCTACAATAGGTAGTGACAAGAAGACGCTCCTGCATTATCATTTCTCAAGTAGTAATATCACTGGTGAAGATAATGATGCGATCGCTGTCGCACGAATTCTGATTGAACGATCAATAGACATGTGCGAATCAACAGTGCAAGAGCATGGCGATAGCGTACTCACAGTTTCAGACCGCTGTGGCAGAACTCCGTTGCATGATTTACTTAGACATGCTTCATTCAGACAGCATTTGCATATCCGATATGTTGAATTGATTATTGAAATGAGTGCAAGGGTTGACGAGAAAAGAAAAACTTCTTTCTACTGGAATGAACTAATGCTACAACAGAACAGATGGGGCTGCACACCACTTCATATGATGGCAGAGAATCCACCCATTGGATATCTTGTTGTTTCTTTAGTATTAAAAAAATGTAACAATACTTGGGAAAGTCGATGTTTGATTCATCCGTTACTCCAAAGCGATAACCATGGTAACCTTCCAATTCATTCCGCATGCTATGAGGCAGATACAAGCGGACAATGGATAGAGGCTTTTGTAGGATTCTTGGACAGCGACTACAAAGTTACATACGATACGGTTTTCACATATGAATGCCTATGTCAAATACTAGAGAGCTTTATTGATGATCATCACGAGGAGTTTAAACAATTTTGGAACGACAATAATTGGTGGTCGTCAGAAGAAAGGGGGCGTGTTTCTCTTCAACAAATCCTCTCGTCCGATGACAATGAACGATTGGATGACATTGATTGGTCATCTCTAAGAACACCGTTTGATGATTTATTGCCGAAGCTGAGAGTTCTTCTTATTGCAGCAGCGAAGAGCAATATGTATCATACCCACCAAACGCAAGAATATGAAATATCTCTCGAATCTGTTCATCTTGCCTCATCTGTTCCGAACGTCCCCACGTGCATATTACAGATGATGGTTTTACATGACCAGTCAGCATTGCTACGAACTGATGAACATGGTCGAATTCCTTTGCATTATGCTCTAGTTGCAACCCCTGGTAATCAAGAACAATATTCTCGCGAAGATTCTTTTCGGCTGAACCTTGCATATTGGAGTGCGAATGATGAGTCAAGGTCTTTGGTTCAATTTATTCTGGACAATGCTCCTAGAGGTGCGGAAATTCATGATGTTGATGGAAGATTACCTATCCATCTTGCGATTGCAAACAATAGAGACCTGAGCTCTGTGGTGCTACCAATAATTGCCGCTTATCCTGGTTCAATATCTGCAATTGGTCCTTGCACCAATCTAAAACCCTTTTTGCTGGCTGCTTCGCATGACAACGCGTCACTGGACTTGATCTTTCGCTTAGCAGTGCTGGAGCCTAATCTGATCAACGTGTAAAATCTGTGAGCGTAGCGACATGTGGAATCACAAAATTAGGACAGCAATTTAATTCACATCATATCTGTGAAATTGAAATTGCTCAGTTTCAGTCTTGTGGATAATAAATCCTAAAAAATTATGTTCATAAATATCTATTTAGAAATATGTATTTTAAATGTTGGACCAATTTCAAAGTGATTAGCTGCGGTACTTCAAAGAGGAACGCGCGGCTCTAGAGAGTAGTACTACTGTATCGTAGCATCAAGACAAAGGGACATAATCGGTCTTTTTGCTGTTGTTGCAGCAGTAGAAGTGAAGGCAATGCAATTGTATTTCTGGAGATTTTCGCTTGCAATTTCCTTCCCGTACATCCCAATTGAGAGTAAAAGATCGAATGATATTGTAATCATCATCATTGGATGCCGCTTAGAAGAATATGGCGCGTGTCCTTTCGAATCATGTATTTGTTTACACACAACTAGAGACAACAGAGGAAGGAGGAGGACGATGATATCCGCAATATTTTTGAGGTATCACCCCAATATGAATATTCAATATGTTATACAATATCATTAATCATTAAGATTTCACTTTGGGGGAATCTTGACTTCAAACATTTTATTAGACATTATGCGGTAAACTCGGGTTGTGTGTTGAATGCTGTATGTTGTATGTTGTGCACAGTACTCAATGCAAAGAGCAAAAAGAAGCTGATGATGATGCGCAAATAGTTTTGTGAGCCTCTTCTCTCTTCTACTGCTCTGCGATGGGCGATGGGAGGAGACAAAATTGAAGAGAAAAAGGCGATCCTTGTTTATAGTCAGTACGTCGTACGGACTGTCGACATTTTCGATCTGAAAATTAATTCTCAAAAAATCCAAATCACAAAATCTAAATCCACCATGTCGAGAGTTGTTGCATCGCCACTCCAGCTTCTGACGCTGTTATTGTTTTCAGCACACACAGCAGTCGGTCTCAATATTTGTATTACAGGCACGTCTCAAGGAATCGGACTGGATGCTGCGAAACGCCTCATCGCACAAGGCGATCACACGGTTTACCATGCCTGTCGCACTGCTGAACGAGCCGCAGTAGCAGTCCAGGAATCAGGCGGTGGCGTCCCCCTGGTATGCGATCTTTCAGATTTTGATAGCATTCAGAAGTTTGCGAAACAGCTTGACGACAAACCGCTCGATGTCCTCTGTCTGAATGCAGGCATGGCGCCCTCTACGAAAGCAACGGCTCCCCAACTGACGAGCGACGGACTGGAAGAATGCATAGGAGTCAACCATCTCGGTCACTTTCTGTTGGCCAATCTTTTGAAATCAAAAATCAATCGATTAGTAGTCACTGCATCCAGTGTGCACGATCCTGATTCGCCGGGAGGTGCTGTCGGTGGAAAAGGAGGTGCTACGCTGGGAGATTTATCCGGCCTTGGCTATCGACTCGATGGCGACCCCAACGGCCCAACCATGGTCGACGGCGCCATCGAATACAATGGCGGAAAAATCTACAAAGATTCCAAGCTGTGCAATGTCTTGTTTTGCAGAGAAGCACAGAAACGATGGGCCGGCGATGGTATTGCAATTCGTTCCTTCAATCCTGGATTCATTCCATCCTCGGGTCTCTTTCGAGCACCTCGTCAAGACAATTGGCTCGGAGCAACAGCATTTACTTTTATTGCTGGACTTGTTGGATTTGCCGTGCCCATACAGGTAGGAGGAGAGCGGCTTGCGTACATGGCAACTGCCAGCGACGATGAAGTGCCATCGGGATCTTACTTTTCAGCCGAAGTTGGTTCAAAGGCTGCCACCAACGCAGATGGATTTCAACAAGGTGACATCTCGAAGGAAGGGTCAGACGATGCATTGGCGGCTTCGCTGTGGGATCTTTCTGCCAAAATCGTCGGGGTGTAGTTGCTACTTGACAATCGGAGAATATACTCATATCTATTGAATGTCTCTAGCTTTCTCGGGATTCCAATGAAGAGAAACCTTTGCTTACAAGCCAACACGCCCATTCATGGCAGAGACGAGAGTGAAAGGCTTGTGATTTCTTGCGTTCTTGCATTAAAATCAGCCGTGGGTGTCCCCTTATAGTAACAAATGGCCTAGATAGTGATGTTTGACCTGATTGAGCCCCTTTATTTCATCTTTCAAAGTTTTACAAGCCTTGAACACGTTGGTAATGTGGAAAGGCTTTGGACAGAGGAAGAAGGAAGAGGACGATGATATCAGCAATATGTTCATTATGGTGTATGGTAGTAGGTATCACCCCTATATAAATATTCAATATGTTATACAATATCATTAATCATCAAGATTTCGCTTTGGTGGAATCTTGACTCCCAACATTTCATCAGTCCCAAACTCCAGCATCTTTATTACTTCCTTCGGACGCTTTTCCATCGCATCTGATAGATTGTCAACAAAATCACTGCATTTTTCCTTTCTACTTTTCCATTCACCCCTCATTTTGTTAAACAATGTATTCTGCTGTTTTCTTGTCTTGGGCTTCTTTGGGGGCGCACGAAATTTAGCAAAACGAGATGGATCCGAACCTCCTTGTGGAGCATCAGTCTTATCAGCAATACGATCTTTTGCCTGTTGCATTCGCGTTCTCAATTCCCTCACGATCTTTTCTTCGTCTTCCAATTGCTTCGCAAGGTCTTCATTTGTAAACTCCGATTCCATCCCTTTCAAAACTTCCATGAGCACATTCTCTTCACCCAGTATAGTATTCAGCTCCGACTTGGCCTTTCGCATATCTTCTGTAGTCGGCACGTGCTCCTTGAATATTTCTTTGGTAGCCTTTTCGAGGTCAACCCAATACAATTCTTTCTTATTCTTGCCAAATTCTTTTCTGCGAACAACACCCTTGTCGAGAAGGGAAAGCATGAGGTTTTGCAGGGCAATATCTGTCGTTCGTAAATCGGACGCAAGTCCTTTGAGATTAAACGGTTTCATGGTTGTCATCATGTGCAGCAGCACTTGGTTCTGGAACGATTTCTTCTTTTTTGGTTTCGGCGTTTGCGCTGTCGACGATGACGATGCGGTGCTATTGGCTGCGCTTTTTTGTGCAGGCGCGGGCGTGCTTTTCTGTAACGATTTATCAGATGATGATTCCACCTTGTGCTCTTTTGCAACCTTGCGTTTCCTCTTGACACCTGTCGATGGAGTGGAAGCCGATTTGGCAGGAGATGGTGCCTTTCTTTGAGTTTTTGATTTTGGTGTAGCGGTTGATTTGACAGGAGAAGACGTTTTCGCTTCCGTCTTCTTGATTACTGTTACTTCATCTTCATCAACATCATCAACAACAACAACATCGCGCGAGTCAACTAATTCATGAACGACGCTTACTCTCTTGTCATTTTGGTCCGAAGTGCTTTCTTTCCAACTTGGCTCTTTCGCGATTGCTGATATTCGTTCATCCAATACTTGACTTCTTCCACTAATCTGTTCATTTTCATTTTGTTTCGAGGAGGGGTCAGAAGTTCGAGACTTCATTCTTACTTTGAGCCTGAGCTTGGATGGTTTCTTCGAAACTTGCGCAGGATCCAAAACCTCAATTTCTTCCACATCAGTAAATTTGGATGACTTCTGATTCGTCACAATATTAGCATTCGAAATGAGGGGATTCGGTGGCGCCTTTGGTGTGATCGTCATTGCATGAGTTTGAGTGGCATCATCTGGAACCATGGCAAGACTGTCCATGACGGAGGAAGATGTATCACGGGATCCCCTCGAAGCTTCTATAAGTATTGATTTATCCGGTGTGCTTTTTAGTATTGAGGGCCGCACGGGTTGCGTGCAGATTAATGGGTCAGCGGATGCATTATAGGAAGCCGTAGAGATATTGTCGCTGTCATCGTCGTCGGCATGAAATGATTCATCACCACTCGTGGAGTTATCTTTGCACGAGCATGATGAAGACTCGGAACCAGAATCATCAAGAAATATACTAGTGCGTTTCTTGGGAGGACCTCGGGACATATGTGTGTGTGCTATGATGATATGATGCGTGGTGTGCGGTGTGTAGGTATAGTGGTATGCACTACGGTAGGCTGTGTGTGTATCTGTATGGGTTGTGTAGTGTGTAGGTTCAAAGGTGAAAGGTTGTTTCTGTCTTCTGTTTCATCTTTTTTGGGTTTCGAGTTTTCTGGAAATTTTCATGTTTATGATTTTCGGCTCGGGACCTAATCTCAAACTCGGGACTCACGTCGGGACTCCTCACTTGAATGTTGGTGGTGGTGTCACATTTTTAGACAACACAAGCAAAAATCTATCAGAAAACGGTTTCTTTTCCTCCAAAACCGACACCGAACGGCTTATTTAAACATTACACCATTATTTCACCAACGGCAACCAACAACCATCATCATGAACAACAATAGTATACGAAAGTTGGAACAAAGTGGTAGTGACACACAAGGGGATCACTCCTCCAACTGGAATAATACTGAAGGAATCATGACAAGAATAAGCAGAGTCCTCTTTCCAGCAGAGAATGAACTGGCATCTCCAGTCAAGCCACGGAGAAGTAGGCTGCATACCACCATATGCGATTCTCTTGTAAACCTGAAGCCAGCACCGAATGGCTCTCCTAACAAAAAAACGACGAGCAGGGCTATCAAGAAAAAGAATCTTACTGCAGAGGGAGTCAGTGAAAATTGTGGTAAGGGTAGAATTGCGTCGAGGTCTAGAAGAGGGCAGTCGAAAGATACAAAACGTGATGGTACGAGGAAGAATCATCGCAACGAATCACGAACGAGGGGATCCAGTCGTCGGGTGACTATGGAGGAGGGATCAGTCCTTTCCAATTTACCCTTGTTGCAGAATGTTACGCAAGAGATTAAAATTAAGAATGCATCCAAAAAGGCAGCGGCCCGGCGTGGAAGAAGAGCATCAAGAAGGAAGGAGAATATCGACGCAAGTGCTGGTGGTGATACCAAGTGGTGCGACGTCGTTGAGAATAAGGTTCCATCTAGGTGTGCAAGATATAGCACGAGCGTATTTGAAAATCTTCCTACACAAGAAGCACCTCCCCGTATTTCATTACACGAATCCGTGCAAGTGATCAATTCGTCGTCCTCTGCAACATCGCCTCCTTCAGACATGATAAAGGTCGTCCATTATGAGATTCCCTGCTCAAATTACGATGATGAGTGTATTATTTCACCGTCGATGGCCCCAAGAGCTTTAAAACGATGCGATTTGAAGGATACTCCTGTGTTTGCACATACGCAAGCAACCGAACACACTGAACAATTACTCCATAGAAAACAGAAATTGAATATAGAGAATGAATTCATTTCGCCTTCCATGGCTCCGAGAGCATCAAAACGTCTTGATAATAGAAGCACTCCTGCTCTAGATGACAGTGATGAAACAGGCATTATTACTGTTCCAGATTCTACACCTATCAATGCGTGTCGACAATATGATTCAGGTATTGTGGACACACCAGGTAACGTACCAGAGAGAGGGAGTGATTTGGATACTAATGTTCTTGGTATGCAATCCAAAGAAGAATTATTATTGAGTTCAAGGGAAGATGAAGTAAGTGATCAGGACGGAACAAAAGAAGGCGGCTTCAAGCCTACTAAACATCTAGACCAAACGGAGAAAAGGTCCAAGCATGAAGATTTGGAAGAGAATCCAGAAATAACTATAACTGTTGCAGTTCCAAACGATGTTGCAAACACCCCAGTCCTAATGTTGGATCTTGGTACGAGCGATACTTGTGCGCAAAGAAGAAAGAGTCTACGAGTGGGTACAGGAAGCCGATGCCCTGATACCGAATATGTTACTGAAAATAAGGCACAAGTTGCCGTTTCTGCCGACACTGCTGTCAGTCTCGTGCCTCCTTCAGAGGGCAGCATCGAACTTTCAAAGTGTGAACAGAAAGCAGGTAACAAATCAAGCTATTTTGGCATTCGTCGATCCAATAGAAATTCTCGCCCTGTCGATCGCTTCATTGCAACATTCAAAAGAAAGCGAAAACGAAAAAACCAAAGAGCTCTTGAAACATCGAGACAAAGTCAAGCAAAGGAAAAGGGTACTGCTCCTAAGACCTGTACAACCATATCTTGCAAGAAGAAAATGGCTGATCAAGATGTATTGCCAGTGAAACCAAGTGAGGCGAAACTCCGGCGTTCGGCCAGAACTTCTGAGCCGACCAAACGCTTCACTATCCTATCGTTTGGTAAGAAGAAGAAATCCACAAGAAAAGTAGAAAAGGAGCGTTATCACGAAAGAGACGCCCTTGATGAGAAAAATTGTGCCAAAGAAGGACATAAATCTATTCACAAGTTGGATGAATCTATTCACAAGTTGGATGAGGTTGACGAGTCAAAGAAGATAAATGAAAATGAATCAGATTCTGAAGATGACATATTCAAAGCAACTCCATTTGTATTAGGCCACTCCACTGATTTGTCAGTTCATACAAACGCAAAATCTAATATTGATCTGATACCACGTAATGACAGAAAAAAGAAAGGGGTGCGTCGAGACAAGGAATCATCAAATGGATGGACAGAAGACTTGCTGAATCTGTTAAGACAATCTCACTCTGATGCAGAACCAATGTCTTTAAGCTTTTGGCAAGATGTTGCAGATAAGATCGGAGGCAAATCAGACCAGGAATGCCGTGATAAATGGTTCTCATTAGCAGACTCGCCGGCAGCCCATCGGCATAAACAAGCATTTGACCAGGAATCAAGTTGTGAAATAGACGATGACGAGGATGATATTTTCAATTCCACACCTGCTAAAATGGTTCGTGCAGAGGAGATGATAACTTCACTATATCAGAAAGGATCCAGTCGAGCAAAACCTCTGAAGAGGCTCTCAGATTTATTTTCAAGCCCTCTTATTAATCGACGGAAGAAATTGCAGTCACCCTTACTAGCAAAATCTCCTTTGTTTTTCCGTCCCAACTACAAAACATACTTGAAAGAGGTTAGGAATGGTATCAATGAAAAGGTAAAATTATCAAAGGTGAAATTATCAAAGAAACAAAATAACAAGCAGATGTCTGCATCTATCTCTATAGATGGTGGGGATTTTCACCTGGGAGGTGCACTGTCACCAGGAGGCACATTATTTATTAATGAACCAACCGTAGACGAGCTAGAGAATGACTATGCCACAGATAGCGACGTCGATAATTTTGAATCAATGTAATAGCTCTTTATTTGTTCATGTTTGATTATCAAGCCGGCAATTTCCTCCATGTCATATTCGCGAAAGGCTGTTATCATTCCCATAGTGGTATCATCTTCACCAGTTCGTTCCTTTCCTTCAACATCGATACCATCGAATGTCATAGTCTTCTTCCGAAGCATATTTCTTTAATAAAAATACATGAATCTCAGTGAATACAGTCCATTTAGAAAATCCCAATCAGAAGCTTTGGGTCAAAAAGTTGAAACGAGGGAGGTACATAGTGGCTTCTCGTATTACGGAGTGCCTCGAGTAAGCAAATTTTATATTTTTGCTTATAACACAACATTAAGCGTTGGCGTCACAATCCACTCCTAGAGTGTTGGGGTGTGCTTCGCAAGAGCCAGTAACTGAGATGAGTTATCGCAGAGATGTGAGAGATGGGGCAGTCACTTTGAGCGAAATCGTCTCTATAGCATTAGGGCCCAAATTGCTTTCAACGAATTTCAGACATTTATATAGTCCTGCGTAAGCACCAGAGAAGGTTGCACGAATGATGAATTGCTTAGTGCTTAAATAGTACCCAGAAGAGTTCCTACCATGGCAATACCCGGATATGTCAACACGTCCCAACGCAAAACGAATGCTGAAACTTTCTTTTGTGAAAGCATACTTTGAGGATGCTTCACTTGAAACTTACTTGTCTTTAAGAACACAACAGTGGAAGGGATGTCGTCTCCTTGGGAGTGAACGGCAAAATCTTCGTATGGAGTTCCAAACATAAAATCATTCAAATCACCCTCAAGAAATGATATTAAATGGTAGACCACGAGTTGGGAACAAGAGAACATCTTGTTTAATGACATCAGACCAGATCTTCTTTACAGCGCTTGTTCTTGCGTTAACAAGTGTCCAGCGTTGAGGCCAAGAAGATTTCTCCTCGAATTTGATTCAAACAAGATACTTGACTCAAGCTTAAATATCTTCACATCGACTAAGATTTCATTTGATGCGAGAAAGAGCTCCATGGCAGCATTCGAAGTTTTGGCTCTGGTCACCGATTCGCGGATCAGGCATATGATACTCTCAGCTGTTGCTATGGTCCAACCAGGCTTGTGAATAATTCGATTAGTAACTTCAGACGTGCCATGTTCGAACATTGCCCTAAAATAATCACTTGTCTCCAACAATGCATTCACATCATTTTCTGACACAGAGACAGAGACAGTCAAATGTTGTGTGCCTCCCTTGCAGGCAATGCGAAATGCATTTGATGTGATGACGCAATTGGTGACCACTTCGGTCGATTCTTATCAGATATTGATTCATGGTCCAGTCTTACACGTTTGCAGTAGGATCCATCACATCAAATGCTATTGAAACTGTCACTTAAATCATTCTCAAGAATATTCGTTAGTCCCACCACCGAAAATATGTTCTCCTAACTTTTGAATTGTATTGTGAAATACGAAAAAGGGATTGCTTTTCCACGGCAATGCAGCACTAATTCCACAGAGACAAGATCAAATGTTGTGTGCCTCCCTTGCAGGCAATGCGAAATGCATTTGATGTCATGACGCAATTGGTGACCACTTCGGTCGATTCTTATCAGATATTGATTCATGGTCCAGTCTTACACGTTTGCAGTAGGATCCATCACATCAAATGCCATTGAAACTGTCACTTAAATCATTCTCAAGAATATTCGTTAGTCCCACCACCGAAAATATGTTCTCCTAACTTTTGAATTGTATTGTGAAATACGAAAAAGGGATTGCTTTTCCACGGCAATGCAGCACTAATTCCACAGAGACAAGATCAAATTGATTATACAGCTCGGAGAGTTAATGTAGCCTTGAATGCCTATTATTGTCTAATTCTAAAACATGGAGATAAACTTTGATACTCGCTTAACCAATGACATGTCACACTTGAATGCAATCTGTTATCAAAGACAAACATCGTTTATAGCAGAGAATGGTTTGTCAAATAAAGCGAGGTAACAGACACATCGCCACAAGGAGAGGCTTCCCATCTTGATACTGTTATGGACGCCAGTTGTTGAATGCCTGGCATAGTACCATTAAAATCACTACTGGATAGATCCAAGTATTGAAGGTTTGGCAGCAATCCATCGAAGCGCGGCATGGTACCGTTGAGATCATTATTGCCCATTCTCAAGTTTATGAAAGAGAAACAAGGCGTTTCACATTCCTCCAAGATTAATCTTGTACTGGCTATTTGGGCATGCCTGATGGCAGCTGTGATGGGAACTTTAATGTAAATATTTAGTTCCAAGTTGGTGAGGAAGAAAGCTCTTTGGGTGATGCTACACTCACGGAAGCGGAACTGAAGGAGTTAAGCAAGAGCATGGGAATGCCACTTGAGGAAGCCAGCGAAGAAAGAGGGCTCCCACAAGGTCCTTGGATTTTAGGAAGAGACTGCTCTTGAGGGTCTAGAATTTTGTACTTAAGTACTATTGGCGGAGTTTCAAGCAAAGGAAATGGGAAGTACCTTAGTGAACAAGGAGGAGCTATTGCCTTGGTTGGACAAAACCGATGTGAACGAAATTATCTTCGTCCAGGGGGCGAGCAGGCTTTCTTGGAAGCAGCGTACCATAGGTTGTGCGTTTTGCTTAACTTATGAATTTGAAAGCATCATGCGCATGGTATTCGTTTGTTCGGATGTCTCATTCACGAGCAAGGATAGTTTATGGGTGTCGCATTCAAATGTTGGGGGAGAGAAAGAAGTTTGAAGCATGTTCTCCGAGCTTTTGAAGGAGCAAGCTCGGCAAGACAGCTAAAGAGGTTCAAAAATGATATCTTAACCGGAAGCGACTTGCTGTCGAGTGCGGTGTCAACCCGATCAGTGTTTGAAAAGGGCAAGTTGGTGAAAGATCTGCTAAGTAGCGAGGAGCTCATGGATGCATATGATCTGGATCTGACCGTGGTATCGTGAGTGTATCTACTGTGAAATTTATGGCGTCACTACTGTTTCCATACGCATGTGCAATGAGCGTCTGTGTAGATTTTGAACAATGCTTCTGCTTCAGCTACTACAGGAGTAATCATACCTTGTCTACAGATGAGATGGTAATTGCCGTCTAGAATTATTTTGGCATGTGCATGACGTTCAAGGAAGATATTCAAAAGAGCTTGCATCAAGAACACGTTAGTAAAGATTTCAACAAAATTGTGTCATCCACAGTTTGTCATCTGTGCCGCCACAACTGTTATCTGAGGGCATTTGCTCCTGCTCGAGATTGGCATTCGTTGCCACACAGCCAATGAAGTACATACCATTGTACAGAAAGAACTGGCTGCATTCGTCTTTAACGACGAGAACACCAATGCAAACATCGATCGCACGCAAAAAGGACCAGCCCAAGTACCCGTAACGGAAAATGCAAATTCCGTAACGCTCGAGAAAATCCTTCAAAGGCTCTTAAGTAGACGAAGAACATTGTGAATACCGTCTGTTCCTCCAAACCCTTTGGGAGGATCAATGTAAACTTCTTCATTGACATCAGCTTGGGCAAATGGATTGGTGTAATCTACTTGTTTGGTGCTCCATCCGTTAGAGAGGATCATTGTTAATACAAAAAAAGAAACAATTAACGCATGATGGGGGTATTACAAAAACACGGACTCCACCTGTAGAGAGGCTGCAGAAATGGTTATCATGGCTGACCAGTGATTTCACACTTCCTTCATACTTTTACAAAGATACCTACTGCCCAGTAAAGTGAATATCTGGTCACATTATTGATTTATGTACAAATGTAGTCTAGTTTATCGTTTAGTACGAAACGATGGATAAATAACTACTAATAGAATTGTCTGAATTTTTGTGATATTATCACAAAGAGAGAAATCTACTTGCTTCCGTTTGAAGGCAATTTCTTGTGGTAAATACTTCAAACATAAACTGGATCCTGATACTTCCGTCAATGGATGGGGCGAAAACGATAGGGGGGTTAGTTTCGTCTTTGGGATGGATCACGTTTGTGAATTCCTGGAAAAACATGATCTAGGTTTATTGGTGAGGCGCATCAGGTGGTGGAGGATGGGTATGGGTTCTTTGCTAGGAGGAGGCTGGTGACTGTTTTCTCGACACCGAATTATTGTGGAGAGTTTGATAATGCTGGTGGGTTATTTCCGTTGATGAAAATCTCATGTGTAGCATCATGAGGTCGGGAGAGATTTGCTGCGAGACCGCCATCTTCTGCTACGACGAATTTGGGAATTGTGTGCACGAGTAGTGGAGGGAATAGTACAAGCGACAATAATATGAATGTTCCGGTTCCGATACCCATGCCTGAGAATGGTAGTAATGCTACTACGACTGACAGCGGATCTGGATCGAAGCTGTCAAATAATTTTTAGTAATCATACAGATTTATTGTAGACATAAAGAGATGACACAGCACATTCTAATTTTCCTATTTGAGCCTGGTAAATAGCTTCAGGAATTGCGCCATTACCTATGCCCTATTGAGCTCACCTGTGATATGATATTGCTATAATGGCACCATTGCCAGCACCTTTGCATGCAGCTATGCAACACTAACAACATATACGAATGACCGCCTCCAACGGTGGATATCAATGGCACTGCGAGCTACAAACTATGATCCTAACCTAGCGGGAGGGCAAAGAACAATTAGAGCAAACATAGAATCTCTGAAAATAGACCACCTGATAATCGAACACCTCGAATCTCTGCCAATAGCCTAACTGAAACCCGACCACATGACAACCGACTATATGACAACCGACTACATGACAACCGAATACATGAAACCAACATTCCTCTCCCCGGCGGTGCAACTTGACATCGTCACGGAGACAGTAATTAATCTATCTCGCCACAAAGAAGTACATTATAACTGCTAAGAATTCAATTTTATTTTATTTGCTATAATGGCACCATCATTAATGGCTCCTGGCTCCTGATCCAGCTGCGTTTGTAAATTCTAATCCATGCGTTATTAGTTTAACACCTCCAATTTACACGCCAAGGGATACAGCCACACAATTCTTGCCAAGGGATACAGCCACACAATTCTTGTTAACTTAATCTCTTGATTCCAGATATTGTATTAGTGGTATTAATGATCATCTTAGGCAAATTCGTTAGAGGAAAGAATTGCAATGATATCTATTAGAATGCATGGAATATACCAATGTTGAATGCCATGTTTCTCGACATTGTTCCATATGTTAGCATAATATTATGATCCATTGGATGGGTGAGGGTGCAGCTTCCAAGAATGTGAAGAGCATCGACAAAGATGGTTGAAGGGACGACTCATTTGTAAGCAATAGACCGCATCAGAATGGCTCAACGAGGGTGGCAAATAATAGATTAGGTGGGGTCAATCATTGTTCAAAAATCCGAAAAAGAATACTCCTTTCTATTTAATAGTCGTCTTGGATGGATCAGATTAGAAAAATAAGGATGGCTTTATGACACATAATGCCCTCGTTCGAGATGTAATTCGTCGGGTGAAGAATCCGTCGGGTGAAGATAGGATGCCAGGAACAAATTTGACAATCTGTAACGAATGCAAAAGTCTCTGACGAGGACAAGTAGGTCACTTGCTTCTCCTTCTTGTAGGACTCTCTTGCAATAACATAAATATTTCCACGCGCAGTAGCTTCAGCTTTTCAGCACATTTTTCCAAATCTTAGGAATGTGCGAACGCTGAGTTTGTTTTAGACGATCGTCTCATCTCTTTTATGTTGTTTTGCCAGAAGAAATACATGGGATTTGAAAGCATTGTTTGCGTTCGCCCATAGATTGGCTTGACTAATTTGCAGATTGTAGATGAAGGTGCTGATGGTTCGTTATTAAATCAATCATTACAAGTTGCAATATAATGTAGCGATTCATCGCTGTCCAATGCTTGCGATCTATTAAAATCAATTTGAATTTTAGCTCTGTGTAGAAAAATCGAGTCCAATTGTTGGCCAAAGCTCTGTGGCGCATTCGCGAGTTGAGTGAACACTCATGGTTTTATTACAAACACATGTTAATGCTGAAGGTACGAAGCATTAGCCACTATATAGACCAATAAGGAACGCCTTCTTGGTTATGTGGCTACTACGAATGTGTTAATACAATATTGTTGTGCAGAATAATTTACAAATATGTCAAAAACAGTTAGACCTGTTCCCCGTTCTGTCAATCCGATGTTCTGCTCATATTCTTCCCGATATGTGGCCACCCTCCACCGTTTCACCCTCCACAGTCTTGTCATTGTCATTACCATAACCATTAGCATTGATATCATCAATATCTTCCTCTCCCTCAACATGGGTCATGGCAGAAAGATCATTGTCCAAATCCTCCAACTTTCTCTTCTTCCTAGAAGGCTGTCCCGATGGAGCATCACGAACACCAGAGGCCCCACCCTTCTTCAAACCTTTTTTATCATCGAAGCCAACAGAAGGCAACTTCTCAAGATTCCATGCCTGTAAATCCACCTCTGCCTACGTACCATCTCCCAAGAGGAAGTGTCTTCGACACATTGAAACAATGTCCTTTCGTCTCCTTCTGCTCCAATAGGTTCTGATACATATCCGGCCACTGCTAATGCGAACCCAATCCCCACAAGTTTTTCATAACGATCCTCCTTGAGTTTCTTGGATTTGAACAATTTCCTCTGACGATTGATCCACCTCCCAAGCGATCCATTCTTGGTTGGACAATTACAATGTCCATTTTTTTTTGTTTATACTTCACAAGCTCTATGAAGCATCTATTCCATTGTTCACGTTGAGATTTCGTCTCAAATCTAGCATTCTCAAATGTGAACCCAATCCCCACAAGTTTTTCATAACAATCCTCCTTGAGTTTCTTGGATTTGAACAAAGTCCTCTGACGATTGATCCACCTCCCAAGCGATCCATTCTTGGTTGGACAATTACAATGTCCATTCTTTTGTTTATACTTCACAAGCTCTATGAAGCATCTATTCCATTGTTCACGTTGAGATTTCGTCTCAAATCTCTTGGAGTTTGCGAAAATTTTACCCTCAAATATGAACCCAATCCCCACTAGTTTTTCATAACGATCCTCCTTGGTTTTCTTGGATCTGAACAGAGTCCTCTGTTTCCAGATCCAGTACCCAAGCGATCCACCATTCGTGGTTGGACAATTACAGTGTCCATTCTTTTCTTTATACTCCACAAGCTCCATGAAGCGTGATTCCCATTTTTCTTCTGATCTGGAGGATAGCCCTGCAGTATTTGGCATCATGGCTGCATGATTTGTATGAGGATGGTGTCCATCAGTATGAGGTGAATGTACCTGATGATGTGCATGTGCATGGGGATGTACCTGACTTGCATGCGCATGAAGGGGATGTGATTCCGTAGTAGCGAGCTCTTCCGCTTCCGCTTCCGTAATATAATTGGTAAGATCAGCTGCAACCTTTTCTTCTCCAGTAGCAACTTGCACAGGTGAGATGACATCATTTATGACAATTCGAGCTTGTGCACAACTCTGCCTAAGAATTTGATTTTCAGCAACAACCTGTGATTTTTGGGTTTCACTCATGGCGAGTGCGGATTGATTGATTGACAGCTGCGCATTGGCATGGGCATCATGTGCATTTGCATTGATGTCATTGGCGTTCGTGGTATGCATATCAGTTCCATCATCCATATTTGCTTCATGATGAATAAGAACAGAAACGTCAATTCCAGCGGGGACAGCAAGATGATAATCGCTTGTCTTCCGTGTCTTCCTTTCGTTCTGCTTTGCATCTTTCTTCGCCATCTCGTCCTCGGCTTGGCACCTTTCTTTCTTGCGTTTGCGTGGACAAGGTGGAATATTCACTGACCTTCCTCTTTCTAATGATTATATTAGAATGATAATTCAATCGGGGTTTCATCTTCGTTGCAGAACTCTTTTCTTTTGGTATTGTGGCATTTGCGTGTACTACCTGATGGTTCTCTTCTGCAACTATGCCACCACCGGCAGCAGCATCTCTTTTACCTCCCATACTGCTGTCCATATCATGCCTATTGCTCGATACTGCGCATTTCGTTTTTTTACCGCAGCTTTCTTTCGACGAATTTGTTGCACTCGTTCCGTTTTCTATTCTATTTGCTTCCAATACCGCAATTATTTCTAGAATTTATAGTAACTATATTGGATGAGGATGTTAGTTCGTGATATCTATATATCTATTCTAGCTATGTAGTTAGAGGTTGATTGTGGATAATTTCAAGATGATCGGATAAAGTATTAGACTACCGACAAACAATAAAAGTGTGTGCGTACTCACGATTCGATCAAATTGCGCGTCTTGTCTCAAGGTACGGTATGTAGGAATGCGTGCTCTGCAAATGGGACACTCGCGGCTGCAGCTAGTCAAACTCTCCTTGATGCAGACTTTACAAAAGCGATGACCGCATTGCGGATTTATATTCGTATCTGTGCAAGTATCAAGACAGATCGCACATTCAAACTCATCTGTCACCAGATCACGAAGAATCTGGAGAGGATCCATCTGTATTAGTTGTGTGCGTGTGTGTGTGAAACTGTTGTATTGTGTTTTTTGCAATCTGTTATCTGCGAGCTGCGACTTGCGCCTTGCGCTGCGGGCAGCGGGGATCGGGGATGAAATTACAAAACATGAAAATGGGAGAAGCTTCGCCGTTCTTTCTCAATAATGGAGCTCCAAACCTGAGATAGTATCATCTTTGGTAGGATTGGAATGAAAATCGGGTTTTTGCTACGAGAGGTTTGCGATATTGTTCTCTCTTCTTAACACGAGGGTTGCGATTGAGTCTATTCTTATGAGCCACAAGTCCTCGGTTCTTCATGTTATTATTCATCGAAGGGCGAGGATTCTACCGAATGACCTATTTGAAACGCATTCAGCTGACAGATTGGATCTGATTGTACAGCGAAAGGCCAAGGTGAAGTTTAAACTTTATAAAAACCGCTATTACGTATCTCATTATGAATGCATATTACTGAGTTGAGGTTAATATGAATCATACAAGGCTTGCCCCTTTATAAACTGACGATGCGTCGAAAAAATACATGGTATTCATGCACCAACTCAGGTCTCTTCTTGATTGATCTATTATTATGTTATAGATACTCGTTCCACTCATCAAACGATCGGACCTCTTTCCCATGCTCTCTGCTCAGCATCTCTCAGAAATACATATAATTTAAAAGTAGCTATCTTCCTGTTCCTCCCAAATCTGTACAGATCTCCCCAGCCAAATTTTGAAGGGTTGGATTAGCTCCCT
>Ga0306864_1000261_pt1 | contig 25129 bp, 29 predicted proteins | sample AntRauTorckE5430_FD_190448 | JGI IMG/M metagenome (GOLD analysis project Ga0306864, IMG submission 190448) | Saline lake microbial communities from Rauer Islands, Antarctica - Metagenome Torckler E5 #430 (v2) (version 2) | ecosystem: Environmental > Aquatic > Non-marine Saline and Alkaline >...
ATTTCCATTTATCAACAAGTACTTGCAACCTCGGAATCCTTTCATCAGCCAATACTAGGAGCAAAATTCCATTCTTCCTCGCATCTTGCTTAATGTCCGAACAAGAATCAACGACATGCCTGCCTGCATCAATCCTGGAATGAACTATGATTCTTTGCAATCACGTGGTCACCGCTAATGCTTCTTTGCGGTGAAAAGATCTATGGATATGTATTTTTCCTTTCCCATCGTGGAATTGATAGATGTTTATTCTGTTGTCCATTGCAAAATGGTTGATCCATCCCAATGGCACCCATTGGCACGGCGCGCCACTACACAACTTCTGTTGTCCATTGCAAAATGGTTGATCCATCCCAATGGCACCCATTGGCACGGCGCGTCACTACACATCTGATTTATAACCACCATCAGCTGCCATTAAACAAGTTGATTCATTGCATCTTCACAAGTTCTTCGATTCCAAGGGCATCCGTTTGCACGGCACCACTGTAGAAGTCCTAGATGCCCATTCTCAGCTGCCATTGAACAAGTTGATTCATTCCAAGGGCATCCATTTGCACGGCACCACTGTAGAAGTGATAGATGCCCATTCTTAGCTGCATTTGAACAAGTCCCTTCATTCCATGGACATCCATTTGCACGGCACCACTGTAGAATTGAAAGATGCCCACCATAAGCTGCATAGGCACACGTCAATTTATTCCACGGACATTCATTGGCACGGCACCACTGTAGAATTGAAAGATGCCCACCATAAGCTGCATAGGCACACGTAGAGTCATCAATAGGACACCCATGTGCATGCAACCATTTAAGAGCGTCCTGGTGTCCATGCTCTGCAGCAACACCAGCAGTCTCACTATCAAAGCAGTTTGAATGATTGCTCTTGTTCATCCATTCTAGAATTTCCACGCGTCCATGTCTTGCTGCTCCATTCCAAATATAACGAAGCTTCCTAACCCTATCCATATCCCTAACCCTAATATTAATCTCCAATCCTCCACCTTCCTCTTCAAGAAACATTTCAGCACAAGCTATAGTAGCCACGGCTGATTCCATGCTGGTGTCAGTCGTGTCGTGAAAAGCGCACTTGTATACTTTATGAAATGTCTTGCAGACACTGGCAGTGTATCTAAAGGTCCCTTTCCCAACAAATGTGAGGGATAAAGCAAGCACGGCATCTGGAATATCGGAAATTGTCTTTTCGTTGCTAACGACAGCAGCAGCACCAGCAACATCATCAGGCTGAGCAGCAATTGGAGACGAAGATCGACATTGTCTCTTTTGACGAGAAAATGATTCTGATTCTTCAAGGCACGTCGAACATTCTCCGTTGGAGCCCGTATCAGTGGGATCTGACATCTTCATGAATATTAATTTGCTGTGCTTCCAGTCGTTGTATCGTTTCCTTGGTGAGGTATGTAGGTTGGATGTTCTGCTTAATGCGTAATGATGTGTGATGCTTTCGTAAGAAATGCGCTGCGTCGCGTTAAATCTACTAGATGAAAAAGTTACAAAATATTTTGTAACTACGGTTAATAAGTTGTAACTAGGGGTTAAAAAACAATTGATGCTGAAATTGTAGTATACGTCTCTGTAACACCTTTCACATCGATTCCGTTGAACGAACCATAATACATAGTTTAATAGAGGAATTTGAATCTGCGAATGATGTTTTGAAAAATTGTCGACAGTTTTACCATTATTGAATGAAACTCCATAACGTCCCTGTAATAAGCCATCCTCGGGCACGGTCGTAACAACTTTGCCAATGCGGCCATGGAAAGTAAACGAAATATCGCTCCCGTAGCATGTTTCACTGGGTGAGGCGTGAGGCTTGAGTGCAACTTTCAAAGGTTTCTCTAAAGGTGCATGTAGAGGTATAGTTACCATGCAAGTGCTTACTGAAATAGAACCCATCTTTATTTGTTTTGACATTTTCGCATCGAGCCATGTGCGTCAACTCGACCGAGTCTGATAGAGCTTCCAGCACTTCAATATCAAAATCTTCATGTTCTCCAAATCTCATACAGCAAACAATGGTACCTTCCTTCTCATCTTCGCTTTGACACTTCGGAGACGTTGTCCTGTTATCATTTAGCTCCAGCTGTTCTTGGATAGTATCGTGACTATCTGCAAATGGGCCATCTTCCGTCAGTGCCTTTATAGGGCAAAAGAAACTCCCTTTTCTTGTATTTCGATTGTACTCTGACGGACAACAGCATATTGGCGAATCATTTAACACTCGAACCATGGATCCCTCACGAATCTTTGTTTCCTATTAATTGCACAACAATCGTCTATCATTATTCTTGTATGTGAGGTCTATGGTCGTAGTGTACATACTATTTGCCTCCTCCGTCGTGATTCTCATTTCAGCTAGTATCGTGCCCTCGGTGTCGTATGGACTTCCATTCTCTCTATGGATCTCAATATAAGTCCCACAGTAGTGCATGTCGTTAGCAAATTCACTGCCACAAAGGCTGAAGAAGGCTTTCTGAGCATATGATAATTGCATACAATGTGATCTTCTCATTCCAGTAGGTGTGTAGCATTGCATCTACAGTTTGATTATGATCCCAGCAAGATGAATGATCTCGCAATCCTCTCCACTCTCCGTCTATGATGGTGTGGTCATCTGCTCTACGTAAATATTCAAACGGGGTCTCATTTCCAGCTTCATCGGCCGCTATTATATCGTGACATGACAATATACGTTTTTCGAAGACTTCAATATCCGTCATCACCAATCCATTGTCGTACTTGAGAAATCCATACTCGCCTCGACCAAATTGATTCATACATGTGATTCTAGATTTAAATATTCATTAGAAAGGTTGGATTGCCGTCTTACATTCAAAAGACTGCAATAAACCCGTTTTGATCAATCGAGCCAACTTCACTGGATTTCTATCAGATTAACCTCACTTGAATGCATTTGATTTCGGAATCAGCCTACATATATTTCTGTTCTTGGCAAAGAAAGCGATGGTTTATTTGTAGTAGGCCGTGTTCCCTAAAGCGATTGTTACTTTATCCTCTGTCATAGAGGGGCTTGCGAATGTAATGCATTCTTAGCTGTTAGTCAAGTGTTATACCAGCAGATAATGACCAGAGTCCCATGTCTCACTAGAACTATTTCACGCGTTTATTGACGACGGGCAGATCTGATTTGAGAGATAATAGACGCTTGAATTGCGAAGCACCCTCAGGCAGCGAGTTGTGAGAATTGATCTACGTGATAGTGGTTCTGCGGTGAGCACGCCAGTAGCGTAAACATACGCAGATAATAGCACCCTCTACTAGGAAACAATTGATTATTCATGGTCACTTCGACTTCTACTCCCGCTAAGGAAGAAGTTTTGTAAGAAGGAGATGGTAATGGCAACGATTTTGACGATGAACAATAGCAGGAGACCGTGTAAAGGAGTTGAATTCGGTATAGGAATCAAAAGAGGACGAGAAGATGGAATTGGTAAGAGAAATAGTAAAATGAAAAAGGCACTCAGTCGTAAGTGAAGAAGCACACGATGAACTTTTATGGTGTACCGGAGCCAATTCAACTACGATAATAGATAAGAATGAAATTAGAATACTAATGGAGATGAATTTTGTTGATAAATTGTGTATTTCGATTTATAAGCATAATAAAGGATATGATCAATGCTCGTTTTTTTCGTCCGATTCATTATTGGCATCTTATATATCTTGTGAATTGTGAATAAGTTTGATAGATTCAGTGCTAATTCAAGTTCCTTCCTCCAGGAATCATCAGCCTCTGCCTTGGATGATTGCTTTCAAACCTTTCCATTTTTTGATCAAAATTCTAATTGAAGTATTAATGGATCATCAATATTCAACTTCCAATCTCTCCCTGACAAATATCTTTTGTAGATGGCGTTCCATCCCCCCATATCCTTTCACCTACTTCGGGCAAAATGGTCCCTACAAACGCTTCCAGTACACTTATATCCCACCCTTCTTCATGATACGCAATTAAACCATTTTCATCGAAGTGATATCTTGTCCATCCCGACCATGGCTTCACGCTTGGTCTCCATGGCAACATGAGGACACCTTGCAATCTCCACTTGACTTCAATGACCTTATTTCCATACTGCGAATGGGCCTGAGACTTGGATTGTGTCCCTGGATCAATCTCAACAATCTGAATATCCAACAATGTAGCGGAACTCTTACTAGAGTCAAAGAGGTTACTAGCTGCACCCAAATATTTCCTCAAGCCCTTGACCGGCATGTCTGGGTCTGGCCCATCAAACATGCAGTCATCCGTATATATTGTCGAATTCAATTTTCCGGTAATATAATATCCTGTATTCAACGAAGAAGTTTTGGATCCTGGTTGTGGATGCACGCGCCAATCTTGTACAATTACATCCCTTATCGTTTCAATGGGAAGATTCATGTGTTTGACACTCTTCCCGTCTTGATCTACTTGTATATGCCTTCCAATGGCTTTACAACCTGGCACTTGCATCTGCAATGCATACCCATCTTGCCCAAGATCATCAATTCCAAATACCGGCCAAAGTGATTTATGCCGAATAATGAGGAATCTCGTAATCATTGCAACATTATCGATCGTGTCTGCGATTCTTCGTTTAAAGAATGGGCATTTAATGGTGGTTGATGCCTCTGTGTAGAGTGCATCCAGGTCTGCGAAAAACGTCTGATGCGATGATAAAGGAGAGCAAGCAGGGCTGCTTCTGATACTGCTACTGCGAACATGCCCCTGCCGTCTTTGTCTGCAAGGTTCTATATGAATAGTAAAGGCCTCAATATGCAGTATACTTGAAAATGGTATCTTCATGTTCATGTGTAACGGCAGGAATGACAACAGTATGTTCATCCATAAAAATATTTTGATTCGCCGAAGGGAATTGAAAAACAGTTGCATTTTTCTATTGGTGGCAACGGAGTGGAATCCAATTCAGTTTTGCAGAAGTAACACTACGGGCGCTGGCAGATACTAGCTAGATCTAAGAGTAGAGAGATAGATACAATATTATCTAGAGAAGAATTATGTTTTTATGCAGGTTTACGATCTCATCACTGGAGATTTTTGATTGGTGTCACAAAGTTGAAGTGCCAGGCGTGGATACGTATTTTTGTTCCTTCTTCCTTCTTGTTATATCTCTAGAGCTACTAGCTCAGGATTTAGCTCCAAATCCTGAGCGTTTTAGATTGTCGTCAATTAGACAAAAAAAACTACGAATCGATTTATTGACGACAATCTAATCTGCTCAATATTTAGCTCAATGACACTATAAATTAGCTTATTTGGTTTCATTTAGGCTAATTGAAAGACCATTCTCATTGAATCGATAAAGGCTGCTCCGCACGCTAGTTATGTAGGGACAAACTAGGTGCGCCAAAAAGCACCCTAATAATCTGGTATGAATACGAAATAGGTTTTTAATGCAGTATCTATTGTATTATGTTCAGTTCATTAGTGAGGTTCAAAAACACCTACCCGTGGTAGTGTAATAGATTTTGATGAAGGTGACGAAGAAGATTACAAGAGGAGAACCTTGTCACGGCACTACTACTATTGTAACGGTAGTAGTATTAGTGGGAGTGCTAGAGGAACGTATTTCGCCAATCACCATTGCAAGGAGCATGAGGAACAATCCACATGATGATACTAGGAAGTTGTAGTACTACTATCATATATTGTTGTGGTTGAATGTATGGTTCATTCTTGGAGATTCACTTTTAGCATACACGAAGTAACAAAGCTACGAATCCATTGATCACACTGCAGCAGTCGATGATGTAAAACACTTTTTTCTATTTCTTCGACAAGAAGATTGGCTTTTTCTTAAGGTTGATCCTCTGCTATTCGTCCCTTTTCGATGGAGAAATTTGAATACCACTATCATGGCCAGAGACAGTATGTAAGTAGCCGGCGAAGGAAGCCATTTGAGAACCTGACAAAAACTTAGTGACTCCGATAAATTTATCGCACCATATTATTGCATTCAAAATGTTCCAATTCTGGCCAACAGCACATCAATAATATAAGCAACTCACCCAATCAGATAACAACACGTATCAAGTGCAAAATTAATTATGGTCTCTCCATAGATAACGTTTTGCCTTCACCAGCAGGCCAGTAGGTGGTACCCCCAACTCTTCCACACAACCTAATCTTTTCTAAATCTACAACTGGTCTCTCTTCCGTCCCCCCAAGAACAGAAGAATGGATATGATATTTAACGATCCTTCCAAATACTACCGTTGTTGTATGCATCCCGTCATCATTGATGATCTCCTTCTTCGATTCGAACTCGCATTCCATTGCGACCAACGCTCGCTTCACACGTGGAACATTAACCTTATCGCAGGGTAGGGTATCCAATCCTGCAATATCCAACTCATTCATGTCAGAAGTAACCTCCTCAGAGCATGCGTTCGCTTCCTTCACCCATGTATCAGATAGTACATTGTATACCCATTGTTTAGTCTCTTCAATGTTCACGAGGGTATCTTTCTTTCCTTCCCTTGACAAGCATATCCCATGACATACCAAAGGGGGGTCATGAGATAAGAGACCAGTGCTAAATACGAATACAGTATTATGTGGTGAGAAATTGAAATGCAGGATAATAAATGTGAAACAGGAAAATAAAATAGAAACGAACACAAACATGATCACCAACTAATTATCACAACCGAATAAGTCGTTCCTGCCACTTACTATGAAAAAGGAGCACAATTCAGTGTCCCATTCTTGCTGCGGGAGGTAATGACTGCCACTGGTCTAGGTGCGACAGCCGATATTCCCAAACCATAGACGCCTTGACAAGTCTTGGGATCAAATGTCGTCCATTCTCCATCATTGCTGTCATGGGCATCATCGTTAGTATCATCGTTACTGTTGTCACCTCGGGTCATTTTGACAGCAGAGGAAATGACATGACGAGAAGGAATTGCTGGTGGTTTACTAACAATCCTTCTATTACTGATAATAGCAGTTACAGAATAACCCCTTCTTGTTCTCAACCTCAACGGAGACAACAATGGAACGACTTTCAGTCCGTTCGCAAAAATTGGTTGGTGGTTGCAAAGGAGTATGTGTAGAGATGTCACCACACGAGACATAATGTGCATTATTTCTGCTATTGTATAATCCACTGGATAGAGCAGAGGTAGAGGGTACTGTGTACTGTGAATGCAGACGTGCCTGTCTGAATCTTCAATATGATATTGTGAAATATGAAATTTGAGACAAATAAATGGTGGGGTGGGTCTGTCTGGGCAAACAACAACGGCGCGACGAACGTAAATACGGAATACGAAAAACGACAAAACGTTTCTCCGAGCTCCGATGAACCAGTTTCAGTAGAAATATGACCACCACCAACTCACTATGCTAATAATATGTTAACAGTCACAACAGGTCACAACACAGCCCAGCAAGACTACACAAAATATGGTTATGTGGTGGATGGATTCAACAAGCATTCAGTCATTATCGCCAGTTCCGAATTGCTCCCTGTAAACTGTAAACTTGTCTAATCCATTCCTCTTTTGGAAATGGAATTTGAAATTACTCAGGTGCGCACACTACATCATGTACTGCAGGCAATATCCTGACATGACTTGTATTCATTAAAATTAGACTAGAATGGGCTATAATTCGAATTGTATCCACCGGGGTATCCTCCACCATATGTGGACGTGGATGGATAGGAGGAATAGTAATCATTCTGCTGCCGTGGGCCTTGATTATAATTGTAATCGTGCTGATTGTAATGAGACCCACCACTCCTCGGATTGTTTCCACCGTTCATCATCATTCCATGATCTTGTTCATGATCTTGTCCTCGAACTTGTCCGCGAATTTGTCCATGTCCATACTCGTGTCCATGATTGTCATGCAACGCCATGCTATTTTGCATCTGTGCACGCCCTTGCCTCGTTGTAGTACTCGCACTCATCGACGCAATACGTGTTCTTGCCCGAGTATATTCCCTTCTCTTCCTATACCACTTAAGGACGAGTTTATACCCTGCATAACTAATGCCAAACATGATGGTCCATCGAATGGCTTTGAGCCTCCTCCGTTTCTTGATTTGTTCTTCAGTGAGCGGTTGATGAATATTCATATGCCCTTGCGCGGATTCAAGATGTTTGAGTTCATCTAAATACTTGAGCGCTTGATCGAACATGACTATAATTTGATCATATAATTGATGGAGCTGTTGAGTGTTCATGGTAACAATTTGCATGGCTTGTCCGAGTGAGAAAATGATGGATTGAAATGAAAATAGGTATTGACTGAGTGATGATATGTTTCCTCCTTGTCCCATTCCGTATCCGCCGCCCATCATGTTCATGTTCATATTCATGGGTCCTCCTAATCCCATTCCGTATCCTCCCATCCCGCCCATCATGCCACCGTAAGAACTCGTGGACATTGGCATTTCCATTGGACTAGGCGCGATTGGCGAAGCGGCAGAAATTACTGGTGCTGATATTTTATTTTCCGTTTCTTCTCGTTTCACGATTTGCTGGTCGTTCTGTCGCTTGTTGCCATTTTCATTTGAAATCCGTCTTGAGGAAGTGGAACCTAAGCCTCTCTGTTGTTGCATTGTCCTATTGGTATTCCCGCGTTGCTCTACTGTATTCTTTACTGCAGTATTACTTGCCGTCGAGTTTCTTTGCTGATTTGCGATCGTCTTTTTCAAGCTCGATGCTGCTGACGAGGGATGGGCAACGCTTGGTGGCATCGTAGTTAATCTTCTTTCCTCTGACTCTTGCTCTTTCTAACCCTTACTATGATGCTATACTTGCTCTTGCACTTCTATGAATCACGCCGACCTTGGAACTTGAATGGAGCGCACCGCAATTAAAATGAGGAACTAGTATCTATGATCATCACTATATGAAATGAGACTGACACTACTACTGTTTTTGCCAGTTTTTGCATGATTTTTCTCGTTTTTCCGGTCGACCAATTTTGCCGGTTTTCTTGTACTAGCATGGCTCTGGATTTTGTTAGCAAATTCAAATGTACCGCGAGGGAGATTCCGCCATTTTTATTTTCCGGTCAGTTTGTGCAATCGCAAGCTACAAGATACGATACAAGTACCATGTATTAGACAAATGGCCAAGATATAGCACAAATGCCAGTGATGGGTGACAGGAAGTTGGTACAAAAGAGCACGAGGGCAAAAAGACGTGATTGATCAAGAATGATTATGACTTCAAAATATGCAATGTTCGAAAGCCATGACTATTACTTCTTCGTCAGTTGAAAAATGTGAAGAAGTTACTAAACGAGTCAAATCAAAATCCCGAAATTTTCTTCTTCAGTTGGCTTGCGCTCTATTCTTCCTCCCAGAAGGACACTTCTTCAATAATGGCTCACACTTCTCCTTTCTTGTGTACCTCGCCCTCGGGGAAATAAGTACGGCCTAAAAACCTGACCATTACCTGCATCACAATAGTTACAAATCCAATCAGAGCGACGTATTCAGGATCAGTAACATAAAAGCTTAAAGTTGCGAGAAAGGAAACAATGAGTATACGGGTAACCAGAACAAGTGCGATTCCCTTGAAACGGAAGCTCCCGGAATCTGTGCAATGGCATCTTTTGGTAGCTTTCTCAAAGCCTGAATGATTGAGGCTCAAGATATCAAGGAAAATGAAAACACCTGCCAACGAAAAAGAGAACAAATTGGCAATGGTCTGACGCCTCTCATTTGACTCTTCTTTTGTATATGCTGAACCTGTCGAATCAGCAAGATTTCGATTATCGCCATATGATGCATCTGCGTATTTTGTGGTATACTCTGTCAGCAACATTTTGTAGCTCACGCCGACAAGAATGAGTGCTGCACTGTAAAACTGAATGAAGGTGACGAATACAATTCCTGAGTACCTTGACCTTCTCAATGCATGATGATCTGGATGATGCGGCTGTGACTTGAAGTATAAAAATTGTAGGAGGGTAACTGAAACAATGCCTAGGTAGAAAGTAAAATAATATTCCTGCTCGTAATTACTCGAGACATCATTCACAATCAAGAGACTCTGCGAAAGTGATGGGATTTATTGACAGTGTTGCAAACAGGAGGTGAGGTTTCTGAAAGAACAATAAACATCCTTCAACATATCATGGCGGCACAAACTTCTTACCAGAATGCTTTCACCAAGCATGAGCATTGTCCATTCACCATACCTGTGAATGCTAAATTCAATATTCATGGGCACAGTTGATGTCTTGAAATTTCTATTTGGAGAATAGTAAAATCTGAATATAAGGATCAGGATGAGTGGCTTAGTGAACAAAGCGATAGCTAGTATAATGACGGGACCGTGATATTCTTGTTGGCTTGTTCCTCCCTTTCCATAAAATAGCACAGCGGCATAAATCAAAGCACCGCAATTCAAGATACAACTGTATGCTTCAAATTTGAGTTCCCTCAGTGCAGCTCTAGTGGCAGCAACCTGTCCCACAACCCAGATAAATTTTATTTCAAAGTGGAGCAACATATTGATCAAGTTCCCAAGGACGATTCCAAGACAATATAAAAACATTTCAGGATGATCTGCTCCACGAGACATGTATTCCAGGGGACGAATATGGAGAATGGAAGTAGCAAGCGCGCACAATTGCAGGACTGTTATTATTCCATGTATCGTATCATTGGGAAGAGCGTACCTGGCATTGTACATCATTTTGGTTTGCCAGAATATGGTAAAGACAGGTCCAAATAGCGCAAAGAAGTAACATAATCCTTTAAAAGATGGATCTGACTTTATCAGGGTGGCGAGGTTGAACGCTGCAGCAACATAGAAAAGGTCAAAGAATAAATCACCCCAGTTCACGTGTGGTAGAATTTGTGTGTCTTCCCAGTTCTGTCGCTGGATCGGAGGAGAAAAGAAGGCGGAACCATCTCGGAAATTCTTACAAGCCTGTAACCCATCTTCGTCTTGTTCGTCTTGTGTCTTCTGCTGATCTTCAAATAGTTCTACCTCTTTTCCCTTAGTAGTGAAGGACATTGGGACGTGTTGAATCAGCAGAACAGGTGCGTAACTGTTTGTGAATACTGCTGTCCTTACCTCTAGAAAGAAGTCGGAGGTCGGTACATAACAATTGTGTCTTGTGGTGGTACTTGGTACTACTACCTACTACTACACACTACACGACGTTATCGTACTTTTACATGAAAGCTTTGGTATTATTTATTTGGTATGTATTCTCATTTCAAAATCTATTTATTTGCGCCGCCGCGCGCCCGCCTGCTTCTTGCCTTTTGTGACATTTTTGTGTTCCAATGGTGTCAATGGTTCGTTTTACCCGTCATTTACCTTCTTTTTCCCTGAAAAGTTGACAGGACGGACCACCCACAGGCCACGAATCTTTCCGTTTGGGACACATCTTTTTTGAATAGCAAAATCTGAGCAAATAGCAAAGACACCGTTTCACATCAACAAAACTCTTGCGACAACATCTAGACATAATAATTTTACTGTTGCATAGCTACCATACAGTTCCAACTACAGTAATCTCATCCATCCATATCTTCGTTGCTAAATAAATCCTTGATAAACATGAAGCCAAGTTGTGCAGCATTGACATTGATTCTAATGGCCGCAGTACATGTATCTCCATCATCAGCAGCAAGGACGTTCTCTGGTGCTGCAGCTACCATCTCAACCTCCAATGGACAGGTTATGCATCGTGCTAAAAAGACAAGAGAATCTCCATCCAGTCTGACCGATACTGAGACCAATGGATTCGTTGATGAAGAGAGTCAACATTTGATTTCTTCCCCCTCAAGTTTGAGGAGTCGCAGCAACAGTGATGCTGATATCGTCGGTCGTTCTCTATCTCCTTTTGCCATTAGTGATGTCAGGGGAGGAGTAGCAGCACCTGTTATTACACCCCAAGAGAAACTCAAAATTGGCTTCTACTTTGGTCTCTGGTATGCCCTTAATGTCGTCTACAACAGTGAGTTTGTCTGCCATTGTTACCTCTATTATTATTGATTGATATTATGATTATAATTGATATAAGATATGTACATGAGCCAAAACAGTGCAAAGGCATAGCATCTTTCATCGCTCTCATCGATCATACCTACAATATCTAACACCCTCCCTCATGAACATATCTCTTACAATCATCTTTCTCAAAGTCATGAACAAGAAACTCCTCAATATCCTTCCTGCACCCGTCACTGTTGGGACCATCCAACTCGGTATCGGTGGCCTTTACGCAGTCAGTTTATGGATCACCAAATTGCGCGCTGCACCAACGCTCAATGCCAAAGGAAAAGAAATTGCATTCAAGGTCGGAGCATACCACGGGTCAGGACAGCTATTCAGCATGGTATCACTAGGTGCTGGACCCGTCAGTTTCACACACATTGTCAAAGCTCTAGAGCCATTCTTTTCAGCCATGATTTCGGGATTGGTCTTTGGTAAATGGATGAGGCCTCAGGTATACGCGACCCTCATCCCAGTTGTGGGCGGAGTCGGATATGCATGTCTGAAGGAAAGGAGCTTTTCATGGCTGGCCTTCTGGATGGCCATGTCTTCCAACCTATCGTTCGCATTGCGTGCAGTTGTCAGTAAGACCGGAATGAACAATTATATTGGAGAAAATATGAATGCTGTCAATCTATTCGCAGTTGTCACCATTGCTTCCTTCTTTCTTTGTATCCCAGCAGCTCTCATTTCAGAAAAGGGACTGTTCCTGGATGTATGGGCCAAGGCCACCACGGGAAATTCAGCAGTCATGACCTCCAAGGAACTCACCAAGTCCATCATTACCTCGGGACTTTTCCATTACTTGAATAATGAAGTTATGTACCTTGCATTGAGCAATGTGCATCCCGTCACTCTTGCAGTTGGAAATACGATGAAGCGTGTGTTTATTATGGTGGCATCTGTGCTTGTTTTCCGTAATCCTGTTTCTGTTCAGGCAGGAATTGGATCAGGTATCGGAATTTCAGGAGTGTTGTTGTACAGTTTGACCAAACAGTTTTATGAAAGTCTTGAGCGTAAGGAAGAAGAAGTCGCGGCTAATAAGGGAAAGGGGAAGGGAAGAAGAATTAGAAGAGGAGGTAAATAGTTTCGAGTGGCATATTAATTTGTGGTACCATATGGACTCTGTCAATGTTACTGTACTTTATTCTATTGGTATGATATGATATTATGCTAGTGAAGTTTAGCCTGTGTGTTTCGTGCATCGAACTTCGATTATTTGTACTTCTATTTAAAATTTGCATTCGGATCTTTATTGCTGTGGGCAGTTTCATTCTTTATCTTCCAATACCAAACCAATCTCTTCATCCTTATGATCTAAAGAGCAGAAACCATTTTCTCCAAAAGCAGTTGATATTTGTTGATCAAATTCATCACCATCCACTCCTTCGCTCAATTTTCCTTTTTCTGTTGATACCTTTTTTTCAATGATCGATTCTAGTAATTCGGATCCATTGACTGAGTGTTGATAAGGAGATGCAGAGATATTTGCACTAACCAAAGACAAGAAACCACTCGATAACGAGGAACTGGGAGTAGTATCTGATTCTGTTGGAACACTCTCCAACAAAGTACTACCAGAATAGGTTACATCCACACTAACGACATTCTGAGAATCGTGCATGCACGAGCTAGATGGATGATCAAAAGTGGAAACTAGCTTAGTATCAGTTGCATGATCACGGCCAACGTTGATATTTTCTTCGCTTCTTCTTGCATTTAATAGATAACCATTTCCCGTCTCCCCAAGCCCACTGATCCTGCGAGGTCTAGGTGTATTTTCTCCTGCACCTACAACGCTGTTCCGGTTCCGTCTGCGAGGAAGAATTGGCTTGCATTGAACAGCTGCCCATAACGCCTGAAAAACATTCATATCATCGCTTCCCCTTAATTGTGCGGCAACTCTTGGAAATATGAAGACGATGAAGTTGAAAAAACCTATGTCGCAAAGTATGAACAATAGTGAGTTGACCACTCGATAAGGTGATTTAGCTAACTCATCATCCAACATTGATTCAAATCTTACCTTGCAGGGGATAAAAGAAGCTGGCAAGGAGAGCCATCGTAACATTATTTGTTCCTGTAGTAATGAACATACATTCATTGATAAAAAGAAAAAAGAAAGTGCACACGTATGCGCCGACATACGCAAGCGCTATATTCAAGGTCTTCCTGCTATTTGAAACCGGCTGCCTCAAGCCCCCGCGAAGAGACTGTCTTGTCTGTGTCAAAAGCTGATCGCCAGCAATCATACTTTGTTCAGATCTTCGGAGGCCTCCCGTCCGCGCGTATCCAGCATTTATCATCCTCCTTTCTTGTTTCCATACATGCTGATATACGACTGCCATCTGAATACAGATTGCACAGAAGATGGCGATCCAAGGACCACCTTGTGATGCCCATTGCCGAGTATAAATTAAATCACAGAATTTGTGACCAGGACGCATACTCTTGCTGGCTAATGCAAAAATGGCGCTAGCCCCTGCCCACAGCCACGGAATACCATGAAGAAAGGGTTCAACTGTATGGGTAATTTTGGCGTCTGTAAGGTTCCATTTGATGACACAGACATAATAGAGACAAAGGGAACAATTGTAAAAAGGTGACAAGAGCCCTCCAAGAATGACTAAGAACCCTTGAGTATCACATGCTGTTTGATTGGTCGTCACTGGGATATGGTAAGAATCCATTTCGCCATCTTCATTGGCGTAATAAACATCCTCAAAGTTAATGATGAACTTCGAGAAAGGCATGGTGACAGTGAGCAAAATATCTCCAATACAAAGGCCGAGTAGTAGACGGTTCAGTGTGGTCTTGAGCTTTTCTCTCGATCTAGAAATAACATGAATGATTGCACATGAACTCAAGAGGGAAATCAGCGCGGAAATCAATGTTAGCGTAGATGCCAGAGGATCATTCAGGTGAATCAATGCTGCATTCATTCTATCTTCAGACATTAGCTAGCAATGTTGGGATACTATTTTGTAAAGTCGTCAGTAAGCAATTGATTTTGTGTCAAATTGGTTGTAAATCTATCTGAATAATTGATAGATTATCCGTTTGACATCGACATTTGGACACGTTCATCATGTGATCAGACATTCATTCGACGAGTGGCGGCAAAGCAGCAGTGACGAGAAAATGGGGGCGCAGGTAGTACCCTCTTTTAGCACATCGACGAGATTGACAATCAGCAAGAAGTTCAAGATTGACATGAGAATTTCCGTTAAAAGATCCACAGTATGGTAGTGATGGCTGATGGCTGATGGATATTTTTTACTAATTATTAATCACCAACATTCCAGTAATTCATTGCAAAAGGAAACAACCACGATGTTGACTCGCAGATCCCTCCAAGTCCTTCACAGGCCAAAGACAGTCAACTGTCTTCCGACTGTATCTTCAGCCCTTTCTGTTCTTATTCCTTGTTCAAGTCATAGTACTGCTACTAATCCTAATAGTAGTAGGGACCTTTCTGCTTCTGCTTCTGCTTCTTCTGAAGCGGCGTCGAATAAGAGGACCCTCCTATCAAAGAATCAGAATGTTCACTCTAACATGCAACTCTCGAAATCATGGCGCAACAAACCTCTATTTCGCCGCCAGGGCGATGTTCGTTTTCGCACTGGTCTCGAAGCTGCTAACCTATTAGTAGAAGAAGCGAAAAGACGCGATTCTCATGAAAAACAATTTATCGATTCCGTGGCTGCGACCATGAACTGCTTAAGTCCGATCTTTGAGAGAAATCCCGGGTATGCCTTCGTGGCCAAGCAGCTAATGGAACCAGAGAGGTTCATTCAATTCCGGGTTCCATGGCTTGATGATACTGGAGTCATTCGGATGAATCGAGGATACAGGATACAGTATAACTCCTCCTTGGGGCCCTATGAGGGTGCCTTGCACTTTGGCTCTCATGTCAACAGCAACACGATGAAATCGCTTGGATTCGATTCTGTCTTTTCCAACAGTCTCACTGGATATTCCATTGGTGCTTCCGTCGGTGGTTGTGATTTGAATCCCTTTGATAAATCAGAAGCAGAGATTCAAAGATTCTGTCAATCCTACATGACAGAACTAGTGAAGTACGTAGGGCCTGATATTGATTTGCCTACCATGGGAATGGGAGTTGGAGAGAAGGAGCTGGGATACCTGTATGGTCAGTACAAGAGAATTAATATCAAGAGCAGTTCAGGAGGAAAGCCTTTCCTGTCAGCTTCAGCCACAAATGTAAGTATATTTTGTTTCATTTTGTTTAGCTGTTGTGATCTGGTGCTAAACCATGGATGAATGCCATGTGCCCATGATGACTCGACTGTGCGAACGAAAACTTCTGGCTCCAATCAAACTAAACAATTCACCGAAATCCTTTCCACCATTCATACCCAAAGGCATCTGGTTTAGGAGTGGTCCATTTCGCCAATGAAATGCTCAAAGACAAGGGCGATAGCCTCAAGGGCAAGCGATGCATCATCATCGGAGCAGGAAAAGTTGCTCGAGGCGTCGCATCGAAACTCCTCGAATTCGGCGCCATCCCACTAACCTTTTCGGATTCTTCAGGGTACCTCTACGAACCGGACGGGATCGACGAAGCGAAACTCAAGACCATTGACAAGATCAAGAATGAGAGAGGAGCACTATTGGGACGTTACATTATTGCATCGACCACCGCATTATTCAACGATCCAGAGAGTATTTTGGACGTGCCTTGTGATTTATGTTTCCCCTGTGCGGCAATGAATGATATCACGCAAGATTCCATCACGCAATTAGCTGATAATGGGTGCAAGGGTATCATCGAGGGTGGATATTCGGCAGTGACGAATGATGCGAGGAAGATCATTAAGAAGCGTGGATTGATGTATGGACCTCATATAATGACATTGACGGGATGCACGATTCATCATTCTCTTGGTGCAAATGCATCGGATGAGGAATTTGCGAATGAGATTGGTAGGATTTACAGGGATACGAAGAACACGGCGCAGGAGTTTCATGCGAGGGGTGATCTTTTTGCTGGAGCTACAATTACAGGTTTCTTGAGGGTTGCGAATGCCATGTTGGCTCATGGAGCAGTGTAAGATGTGTAGTAGCGGTAGGTAGTGGTGATGGAAGCTTGATGTGATGTGTGTTGAAATTGGCATTGATATTGCTCAGTGTAAATCGAAATTAGGGTTAGGAGGGTTGTTGAATTGCACGGAAGGAAAGATGGAAATCACGAGGATATAGCCCTAGTCCCAAGTCATTATAAATGTTCGTTTCTTTCTGCATGTTGATATGAATACTATACCGGAAGCGGCAGTGTAATGGAATTACAGCATTGCATTAGTGCAGTCTTATGATGGTATATATATTATTATATAGTAGAGATCATGCTCGTAAATACAAATGTCTTGCCTATTATAGATACAGTATTATTATACATTCATTCGACATATGTAAATTACAGAATATCTATATACAATAATAAACCCACATTGATTAATAAAATGATATCGTACAACATTCACATGATTGATGATGGTGCAGTATTATGTAAGCGTTAATGAATACGTTAATAGTTGTGAAAAATGCGTCCAAAGTGCGGGAAGGCCTGCCTGTTATTGAACTCGTTTGTGGAAAAGATACTGAGTTTGTGTCTACTACCTGTTTGTACGTAGGTTTATAAATAATTCCGCGCTTTTACAATACGTACTCAGGGGGCTGGGTCCAATCGTCGAGACTTTTGTGAAGGTCAGGCAGACAGATCGTTATGTACTCAAAGCAGGTGAAGCTTGAAACAAATCCTGCCGTTCTTACTCTTCAACGTCACCACAACATCTATCAGCATCAATCAGTATCAGTTACATACTATCTATCGATATCGCATACATACATCAAAATGGCTCGCCTACTTTTCATCTTTGCTCTCCTTATTGCTGCTGCTTCTGCATTCGTTCAGCCAGCAAACTATGCTGGTGAGTTTCTACTGTTGCTTGTTCCAGGGGGCTTTTATTTAATGGACATGTCGAGTCGAGCAGGGGATTGAAAAAGAAATGTCAGGTGCCGATTATTACAAGGAAATAAGGATCATATGTTTGTGTGTTGTGCAAGAGGTGTCACGGAAATAATTGATTTCTATGTTGAAGCAAGCATCCTTAGAAATCATGCCTTGACTGGACTGCACTGTACTGTGCATCGATCATTTATTTGCCTTTGCTTTCATGGTCCATCAGCAACCGATTCAATCAGACGCCATCTCATCATATTTCTTGACTGACTGACTGATTTCATCTCTGATTCTGCAATATTCACTCTTACCCCATACTCATCCATACATCCCTTTACCCGTTCACCTTTTCTACAGTCTCCCGCAATACCTTCCAGGCACGCACTGAGGCACCCAAGATGACCATCGAGGGAACCGACATGGCTGTCTCCAACGTTGCCCAGAACGCTAACCTTGTTGCTGCCAATGTACAGGATTTCGGAGGATACCTCTTCCCCGTATTCGGACTTCTTGCTCTTGCCGGGCTCATCCTCTACCTTTCTCCTCCTCTTGCTGACCCTGAATAAAGTTCTTATATACGAAGAACTATGATAGAATTATTCAAGGTTAATGGCTACTTACAGCAATGGCTCACATAATGGAGGCTACCAGAGAGCTCTCTTTTAGGAACTATAGCTATTTCTCGCAGCACTCGGTCGAGATTGTTAGTTTTTGGGATGCTGGTGATGGATGGATACGGATAGGATATATAACATGACGTAACTGGACATACATTAATGCATTTTATAATTATTGTATAGAAGGTCATTTTTCATTTTGTACATTCCATGTTGTGGCATTCACGTTTGTTGTTTTGATGTATGCAAATGTATTTCTTCTTCGAGTTGCTGCACTAGTCTAGATCTATTTACACTACGACACATCATAAAAAATGGTGTAATAAATGTGAACAACACCAAGCTGTCAAATAATCCTTCTTCTACTAGCATATTGTATTATTGTCATGGACTAAATCGTCGCTGTTACATTTCCGTTCGAGTTACCAGAATTGCCAGCATTGTTTCTTCCATCTCCATTACCATTGTTACCATTGCCACCTCCATTACCATTGTTACCATTACCACCTCCATTACCATTACCCTTCTTCTCCTTGGGCTTGAACAGCTCCACCAATTCCACCTGGTCCATGGGCAAAATTGTCTTGAACAGGGTCCAAAGCGCATGCCGAAATCCATCCAACATGTCAAAATTGGTGACATCATCCTCGAGAGAAATACCAAACGAAGGACCATTCTGGACCCTATTTCCAGAATGAACTTCTTCCTCCATCATGTTCATGTATTCAGGCTTGAATTCTATCCTCTCGCAGAGGTAGTCCTGGGCAGCACGGATAAAGTGGAGCATGGATTTTGGTTTGTTGGTCATTTTACGAGCCCATTCTTCTCCTGATTTGAATTCAGGAGTGTCCCTCTGACGTTTCTTGCCTGATGTTACCGTGGAGTTTGTCGTTGATATGGGTGTAGATATGGATGTAGTACCATTGGCATTGCTATTGCTGTTGACATTGCTGTTGACACTGCCATTCATATTGCCGCTACCATTGGAAACACCACTGCCAGTGACGACAGCAGACATGGATGCGGATGCAGTGGCAGAAGTAGAACATGTGGGACCTATTGCAGCATCAGAAGGTGAAGCAGCAGCCGTTGCCTTGCCAGCAGCAGCATGCTCATTCGCCACCAAAGTAGCCTTTGCCTTTTGCACCTCCTCGGCTTGCTTTCGAAAGATTTCTTGATTAGTTTTCAATTCCACACTCACAGGATGATCCACTACCCTGTAAAAGAGCATATAAGCCTCTGCGTTAAACACCTCTTCCTTGGAAACAAGTGTCACCTTCGCATCATCCATCTTCCACCATTCATTCTTAGCCACATTCCTCACGTACGACACATAATGTCCCGAATGACTATTCTTTCCAGAATGCACAATGACAGCAAATAATCTGCAGAGCATGCTCTTGACTCGATCCTGCATTTCTTCCGTTAGATAAGGTCGGATATCGAATACCTGTGGAAACTTGACATGTCCTTCAATCTTGGCAGAACCGGAAGATCCTATTTCGCCCCCTCCCATGCCCAACCCTGCCAGTTCAGTCGTGCGACGACGGGAAGGCACTGGAGACTGCATGGCAAGGTTGTCATTACCGTATCTGAACCGCTTGAGGTGCAATGTGAGAATGGGTGGTATGGCCTTGAGCTTGGATTGTTTGGTGGCTCGACCTACTTTCCCGCATGATTCACATTTATACCCTGAGTCCAAGTATTCTGTGGCGACGAATTTCTGTAGAGCGGTGGGCACGTCCGTGAGCGAGTTGGATGGTGTGGGCGAGGCATTATCTCTTCGAAGATGGGAGTGACTGTTGGAGGAATTGAAATTGCTGGAAGAGTGTGCAGCTGCAGTGGATGTGACTTCGAGTCCGATATCTTCAATGGGATCGATTTTGGAAGATATGAAGGAGCAGTGTGAGCACTTGACGATGGATTCGACTTTTCCACAGAAGAGTCTGAAGGAGTATTCGTTTCCTGATTTATCTTTCCTGTCACTATCAGTTTTGGCAGTTTTAGCAGTATTGGTATTCGCATTCGCATTATCAATATTAGCATCAGGATCAGTCTTCGGGTTAGCATCAGTACTGGTATTGGTATTGGTATTGTCAATGGTGGCATCTTGAGGAGGAGGCTGGAACGCATCTGAATGATCAGTGCTCTCTATTGCATCGATTCTACTGTGAATGGAACTCTTCTGCATGGCGTCAATTACCAACCTAAGAAACTCATGGGAATCTTCTTGCACGCCGAGTCTGAACCATGGAGCAACGTGCGAAATGAATCCCTTGACAAAAGAATTTGGTCTGACTGCTTCTCCTGATTCATGGACTCTTATTAAATGCTGCTCCATCTCGCACAGCAGACAGAAATCATTGATGCTATTCGTGTCTATACTCATGCTTGTGTTTGTATTTGTATTCGCATTTGCATTCATATCAGTATTGGTAGCACTGGCTGACTGATGATTCTTCAAGTACACGGGACACGAAGGACAATGGGGCTCGCTCTGGACAGCCATGCAAAGTTCCGGCGTATGGGCAAGGGCTTGAAGCACCGCATTGATGTAACACGTGTTACCTAAATTGGTCACCCCAGATGCTACTTCTCGATTACTCTGCATTATCAAATTGGATTGGGACTCTAATTAATTCACTGCAGTTTGTTTTGCCCCTTGATCTCTCTTTTGTTTTGGTTTATTTTGCCAATCTTTGCTAGGCTTAGCTTTTTTTGGTTTGCTTTGCTTTGTTTATGATGCAATCAAAGAACACGAATACAATGGAACCTGCTAGAAGATCTACGATACAGAATCTGCTCTATCTCTCGGTTACTGCTGTATTATGTATTATGAACTATGTACCACTTGGAGCTTGGAGGTGTTTTTATTGACATTATTGTGTGGTCTTGTATCTTCCTCCACTTTCATTTTTAACCGTCAAATCACCGTCATAAATAATTCCAACATTATCAAGAGATGTCAGTCAATCAGGGTGGCAGAGATGGATGGTACATATTAAATATTGATGCTGTGCTTTAGTATATTATGTGGTAGACGCGAGTACACCTAACTAGCTCCATCGTAGATCGTAGTAGTTGTGGAACGTAAATAGGAGAATGTAGAAACTAACTGCATCTATTTATGTAGTCCAGTACTTGAAATAATGGTGAGATATATATCTAATACTCCTGGTGTGAATCATCACAGTTTGCAAGATCCTGTATTTTGTTGATACTCGCACACTACCATACTTCTTTCTATCCACAATCAACATCAACATTAATACCAAACACCATCCATCTCCCATTCCAGCTATCCAATCTATTTATTGAGCACCCTTGCACTCTGCAACAAACTCATCAATGGTTTCCACCATGGCAGCCTCATCAAATTCTGCCGTAAACACGCATTCACCAAGATCGCCCTTCAACAAGATCAACCTGAGCTGTCCATTCGCAACCTTTTTATCTACGCTCATGGCTTTCAAGAACATGTCCCTGTTCATGGGACTATCCAGTGGCAATTCAACCGGGCACTCGGCCTTAATCATGATATCATATATTCTCTTTACCAAATCAGCATCAATCCATCCCATTTTTGCACTCATTGTCGCTGCCATGCAGGTACCGATCGAAACTGCCTCTCCGTGCAGGTAAACACCATACCCCGATCCATTCTCGATCGCATGACCAAACGTATGACCAAGGTTAAGGGTGGCCCTGAGTCCCGCTTCCAATTCATCAGCCTTGACCACTTCAGCCTTGTTCTCACAAGATCTCTTGATGGCATAACGCAGCGCAGCCGTATCTCTTCCATTCAGTTTCTCCATATTATCATCCAACCAGGCAAAGAATGGTGCATCGCGAATGAGCCCATACTTGATCACTTCCGCTATACCACTCTGCAGTTCCCGATCAGGGAGCGTTTCCAAATTCTTTGTATCGATGAAGACGCACTGGGGCTGATGGAATGCTCCAATCATATTTTTACCGAGAGGATGGTTGACACCTGTCTTTCCGCCCACGGATGAATCCACCATTGCCATGACAGTGGTGGGAATTTGGATGAAGTTGACACCGCGCTGGTAGATGGCCGATGCGAAACCTACCATGTCGCCAATGACTCCGCCTCCGAGTGCGATCAGGGTCACTTTACGATCGAGGCCCAGTTCGAGGCATTTGTCCAGGACTTTTTGCATGACTTCCATGGTTTTGTTGGCTTCTCCGTCTGGAAGGACGAGTGTGTCTACAATACAGTAGTACAGTGCAGAATATGATGGCATCGTGCAGGACGGTGAAAAGTGTCAGTGACAATCTTATATGTAAATACATATGTATTGGCATGTGTGAATTGAATACCAATATATATAAAATACAATCATAGAATACAATATAATATAATAAATCCGTTCCGCTGGGAAATGAGAGCCCGATGAAAGATGAAAGGAGGATAAGTTAATATTTGCAGCAGCACGCACCTATCTGAATATCTCCACCTTTCTGCAATAGCTTTTGATATTTGTCAAGATAGAGGGGTTCCAATAGATCATTGGTGACCAATAGAGCGCGATTACCTGTGATATGACTCCTCAATAATTCTCCAGCTTCCTCATCATTGAATCCGTCTCCAATATAAATAGGATAATCGCGATTATTCGATAGATCAACTTTGACCACGTCGTAACTTGCATCAGAAGTGCTGGCTTCTTCAGTCGTACTATCTGCATCGGTATTAGAATTAGTATTAGTATTAGTATCAGTGTCAGTGTCAGTCTCGGCTGTGGACATGGATAGCGCCATGATGGAAGATTTGGGACGAACATTCTGATTGAAAGCTGTTTGGATTGCATTCATATCACCATTCATATTCATATTCATATTCACATGACCATTCAGAGACGAATAATGTTTGGATGCAAAGGCGGCCCTGTTTCCAACAAAAGCTGAAGAAGATGAGATTGCCACTAACGACGCTAGAGCTGCTACACTGCACTTCATCGTTCAGTTTGTATTGAAATGGACAGAGGAACAGGGAAGGGAAGGAAGGAATGCAATTGGTTTGTAGAGTCCTGGGAAGATTCAATGGATTGACACTACTATTTAGACTGCGTATCACACTTTCACACTTTACTTTGAGTTGCGCATCAAGGAAGCAAGCAAGTCAGCAATCAAGCGAGTTAGCTACGAAGTAGCTAGTCGCTAGAGAGCAAGCAACAAAACGACACAACAACATCATCCGAGCATCATGTCGATGACAACACAACATCCATCCATTGATCCAACACACAGAATGACGAAAGATAAGCATTTGGGGAAACAGATAAAAAGGGTAAAAGAAGGACAAGAAATACGGATAGACTGACAGACGACAAAGACATCACAAACTAATTACAAACTCACCAGCCGAGCGAGATGCCGTTACCAATCTAGAAGACCAGATGATTCACAAATCTCAGATGTACAGCATCCTTCAATAATAGGTGAAGGTAATGAAGTGGTCTATTATTACCATCATCAAATATATGATATTTTAGCTATTGCTTGAGACAGCCAAGAATAATTGATCGCTTCGAATAAAGGCTGCATGTTATTGTATCGTACAACTCGCTAGCTATTATAGCACAACATGATACAAACAAGAGTAATGAAAAGCAGAATCCAGTGCACCATGACGTACGATACATGTTGCTTACTGATTGTGCTGCCAGCGTACACACTGCTTTTGCTTTTAGATTTGTGACAAAAACGGGGCTTATTATTACGCGCGCGGGAGAAATACTTCAAATTACTAGCGATCCACCACCATCATCACACGAGTGAGAGAGTCTTGAAAAAAGTGAATCCCACATCAGAGAGATAGATAGTTGTGTGGGATTGATCATAATATATGATATTATATAATTATACTAATTGAAGCATTGCCTACTCCCTCCACTGGATGATTGTTTCACCCTTGCTTGCTCCACAACACACCAACAAATAACAGATATCACCAGCTGAGCTGTTGATCATACAAGCATCACAATTGATACGAGCAAAGAAAGGATTGCTTTATTGACTCGAGCACTGAATACATTCATTGCAGATCAAACGCATCATCTTTCTGTGCCGAACGGAACAATCATTCTTATTGATATTGTTATTGAAACACATCTTTTGTTGTGTTTTCCCAAGGTATTATAGTATACCGAATTCATCGAAACCTACACTACGTGTACTGTATTGTATGACACACTGGGACTTTACTATTCAACAATATAATCTAGCATCCAACAAAAGCAAAGCAACAGCGATAAGAACTTCGAGTGCAATACCACTATTTTCTGATTACTGATTACTGATCAAGTAGCAAGAACAGTCACAACAGCGATACATTTACAGTGAGCATGAGCAGCGACATGCATTTGCAAGGTGCCATTTCAAGTGTTCCTTCCCATGGGTCGGATATCTCTGAGGACGCGATCTTTGACCTTCTTCACAAAGCTAAAAGTAACAATATGATGTCAGTGTCCGATAAACA
>Ga0306864_1000266_pt1 | contig 25041 bp, 15 predicted proteins | sample AntRauTorckE5430_FD_190448 | JGI IMG/M metagenome (GOLD analysis project Ga0306864, IMG submission 190448) | Saline lake microbial communities from Rauer Islands, Antarctica - Metagenome Torckler E5 #430 (v2) (version 2) | ecosystem: Environmental > Aquatic > Non-marine Saline and Alkaline >...
CAGGAACGTGGCAAGAAAGTTCGCTCCCTTGCTTGTTATCTTTCGCTTCAAGTCCCATCCAGCTACTCCGCCCCCTTCCCGATATCTAGTTCCCGATACAATGTCATAATCGTTCGAATTCATCTTTAATATCATTTGCGGTATGAACTTTGGATGATGCGAAAGATCCGCATCCATCAGAATTACACGTTCGCCAGTACACTCTTTCAATCCAGCCACATATGCCGTGCCTAAACCGAGTTTTCCCTTGCGAGAGACGATATTGACCTTTTCTTTTGTGTACGCTTCTTGTAGCTTCATTGCCACTTCAAGGGTATTGTCAGGGCTGGAATCGTCAACAATAATAACCTCGAAATTCAGTGCATGTGTTGTGAATGTTTTGTGTAACATGTAGAAGATAAGCGGGAGATTATCCCGTTCATTGTAGGTTGGCAGGATTACGCTATATTTCATTCCACAGAATTAAGATAGTTAAGTGCGGACAGTTGGTCTGCAAAGTGGTATCAAAGTAATGAAACCCTACTTTTGTATAGCTAGAGTGTTGGTGCTGGAATTATTTTTTGCTGTTGTCTGTCGTGTGTCGTGTCCATCAGCGTGTCGGTCGCCTCTCTTCTAGAGAGAGGAGTCGCCTTGCCGCCTACCGCCGCATATTATTATCATGCCAACAATTTAAAATTAGCCTGCTTCCTCATCGTCACTTTTCTAATATTGCCTAAATCCCACCAAAACAAACTATAAATCATTTTTATCTTGAATCAAGTTCAATGCTTTGTAGGGTTCTATATTATGTTATCTAACCTTTTTGAGCTTTGCCTTTCTTAGCCGCCTTTGACTTCTTCAACGCCTTGCTTGCACCGGCTGCTGAGATCTTGACATCTCCGCAGATAGCCTGCACCCATTCGTTATCATTGACAGCTTTCAGCATTTCAACATATCTGGCATTGACATTGGCACCTCCTCCTTTCTTATTATTGTCATCGTCTAACCGATAAAATCGTTCAAGGCATTGTTTACTAGCTTTTCCTCTTTTTTGATTACCCGGAGTCAACTTGACTCTATACTTATATTGTGCTAAAGTCGCATAGGGCGCGCAAACTGGCAATGCATAAAGGATGACATCCTCTGGCAGAGGCTTTCCTGTTAGTTTGCTAATTTCAAAAGTATCGTCCATAGCTTTTTCATCTACACCGCCCTCTATGATTCCATCTTCAGCAAGAATATCTCGCCATACCTCCTTCTCAGCTTCTTTATCAGCTTTCGTCTTCCGGCTGCGCTGTTGGTTATTATTCTTTCGATCTTCAACGGTTTCATTTTCTTGTAGACCTGCATGTCCATACTTACAAATAGTTCTAATGATCCCAGCTAGACTCGCAGAAAAGTTGTCAATGCGGGTGGTTTCCGTAAGCTGCAATAGTCTACCTGCTGCAGCCCTTTGCGCCTCAACAGAATCGAGTGCAAGAAGCTGTTCAAGAACTTCAGCATCCAGTTTATCCCATCTAATATCTTCGTTGACAGTTACTGTCTTCGCAAGAGAGTCGCGGACTTCTTCAGGCAATTTGTCCACGAACTCAGTCGCGTCTCTAACTAATAAAGCTGCAGTCTCTGCAGCAGCCTTCATTTGGCTTGCTGATTCGGCCTCAAGGTTCCGCCCACCTTTCTTTTTCTTATTTTTTGTTCCACCTTGCAAGGCAAGCATTGCTAACTCTTTGTCTTCATCATCTTGATCGGCGTACTTTTTTGATTTCTTAAGCTTTGATTTCCTCCCCCTCACATTGGAATTATTCGGATCAAGGTTTTGCTGAGTCGACCTTTCTTCTTTTTCAGTAATAAGGACTTCTTTCCGTTTGCGAATTTCCTCCTCTTCGACCCTAATTTGTGACAACACTTCCTCAGCAGCCTCAATTGATCCATATTTTTTTATTAATTTCCTGTCTTTAGCCGAAAGACCTTTCTTCTTCTTTTTTGGCTCTTTGTCAGTCATTTTATTTTCATTCATAGTTTTGTTTATACTCGCTGCTTCTTTGTTTTCTTCTTCGGCTTCATCGACATTTGTTCCAACTGTCTCTTTTTCTTTGGTGTTTTGTTTTCCTGCCTTGAGCAAGGAGGCCATGTCTCCATCTTTGTCTTGGTGGTTGTCGGCATTCTTGCGCCTAATATTCTTTTTGGCTTTAGGAGCTAGCTCATCAATGACTTGTATGTCAATTCTCTCTTCATCTGTACGCTCTAGGGATATTAATGCAAAGTCTCGTCTTTCATTTTGATGTCTACTGATACTTGCATCGTCACCAAGCCGGAATAAAACTGCCATTCCCATTTCCAATTGCACCGGAGGCAGAAAATTCTTCTTGCCTCTAATCATAAATGAGCCCACAGTAAGATATTCTCCAGTTGGAGCCGTCTTCGACACTTGATGAGCTTCCACCCACCAAGCAGAAGTGACCATGCGCGAAGGCCATGCTGACGAACGACAAATAGCAAAGTTGCCTGCCTCTCTCAGGGCTTGATCTGACAAGGGCAAGACCTCCGTGTTACCGTTGGAAGTTCTACGACGCTTGGCACGAAGGATACAAGTTGGCGCACCATGAATATCGGCGTGAAGGTATGCATCTCCAGGTCGCAAATATTTCTTCACCAACTGCTCATTCTGTTGCGCATCTCTTCCACCAATACAAATATAGTTATCACTCGTTATAAACCACAAAAACTTTTCAAACCAATTTTGTTTCCGTTGTGGTTGCATCATGACAGAGTAAGTCATTTGCTTCTTTTTTTGCGCCTGCTCAATTTGCTTCTCTGCATTTGCCTCCGCGGCCTTCAAGGCTTTCTCGGAGGCCTCGCCCGTCTTGGCTGCCTTATCCTTGGAAATTCGATATTTATCATACATGATGCGGGCATTACTAAATGCAGTCTCTTTCAACAATATAGCGACGTCTGTGATAGGCGGAATATCTTCACTTTCTTGATCCCAGACCATTGTATCGGGCAACGAAAGAATGATTTCATCCTTGTCAAGATTTAATCTCTTCATCAACAAGGCAATTGGGTTCATATTGGCTTTCTCAACCTCTACTAATTCAAAGAGCGCGGTCCAATCCATTCCAGACTCCAACGCAGAATTTATCACTCCTATTGCTTTATCCACATCGTCCGCATGCATTTCTACTAGCATAGCATGTTCCTTCACCTTTTCCATTTCAGTTTCAAGGCCTTCCATCCTTTTACTCTGGTCATTTTTGATCTTCTCCAGCCTTTCCAAAGCAGTTTGCTCAACAGCTTCAGCGCGTATTGCTCGTTTTTGCCCTTCCAAGAGAGAAAAGAACTCATCAACAGCCATGGAAAAGTTATCGTAGACCAACTTGGGCATACCTTCATGCTGCTTCAGGAGATGTGGTTGAAATTCTTCAAAGATTTTGTCGCTGTGTGGCATACTGTTCAATAACTCCGAAGTTTTGACATTGTTATTGTTGCTCTTTATTGGTTTCTCGCGATAGAGAACGTAACCTTTGATTTCAGAACTCGTAAAGTCTGCAATCACTCTACTTCCCTCATCTCTGAGACTTACAATCAAATTTTCCCATATGCAAGGAGGCATGACCGCCTCCAATGTTTCCAGAGTAAACTTTGCACTCGCGTCCAAATCAGCTGATAGGACACAATGCTCAATCAGAGAGGGACCATAATGGAACACTCCGCTGCTTGGTTTTAATAATAACATTTTAAGATTGACTGATCCATCCTGATCTTTTTTCTTTTTCGACGATTGCTTCTTTCCATTTGAGAGCTTGTTTTTCACAGTCTGCTTTCCGAGGATAATCTGAAGCTCAGATTTGGTCCATTGGTAGGCTTCTTCGCCGGTCATATCTAGTACAGATGTTTTGACAAGCACAGGCAATTCTTCTTTTCCTTTGTTCTCTCCTTCTAGTTCTTGAAGAAGTGCTTCCTCTTGTGAAAGGACTTGTTCATGCTCTTCCTTCTTCTCTGTCGCATGGCTCACAGATATGTGCTTCCCGATAGTGGTGGCATATGTAACTGGATATACATTACCTACACGCACTTTCACCTCTCCATCTCCATTTGCTTCTTTATCAGCATCATTGGCAGCATATTCGTGCACCCTCAAAAGTGCAAGAATGACATACCGTCCATCGGTCAAGATAATATTTCCTACACCGTACAGCTCCAAAATCAAATGGTGCGCCCTTTCTCCGGACCCGAAACGAAAGTCAACAACACGATCTAAGTTTCCCAATTGGGTAACATTCTCAAGCCTCAAATTTCTCATATGCTTTCGAAGCTTCATTGCAAATGGGGAAGGTAGCGTATTGTTATCTGACGTTGTGTAGAAAGTCGTGGTATGAAATCTAACTCCTGATTCAATGAGAAGCATGCTCCGATTATTATTAGCACTTCCATCTTTTTCATTGTCATTACTTCCACCATTCGGATTGGCCAGCTTGAACAGAAATGTAGATTTTCCACTGCTGTCACTGCTGATGGATGTCGCCATTGCCATTCCATCGTATACGTTTGCTAGTTTGTGACCAAGAAGCGATTGCATTTGTGCAGTCATGGCTGCGACATCCAGTCCATCGAAGCGAGTCTTATGTTTCATCGTTTTTGTTTATGATGGTTGGGATCCTATCAATTGTTTTGTTGATGTGCTTTTCAGAATACTGCTTATTCACTCACTGACCTGACTTATTTCTTATTTATGTCTGAATACCATAGCGTGGATGATGGATGATGATGATGAATGATGATGTGTTCCGTAATCCGCGGTTATTGTACAAAAAATGAGAGGTGGTGAGAATTAATTGAATTATAGGTTTAGAACCCTTATGTTCATGTGTGAATGAGCTTGCGACTCAGTTGCGACTTGCCGTTCTGACATACCCTTTTAGCTAAATAAGTCTAATAAATCTAGGATCACAAAGTGGATGAAATGAATTCCTCATGCTGATGAAACCAAATCATTGCCCCCCACGAAGGAAGGATTTACTTACCAGACTTTAAGAGCCAGCTTAAGATTCTCGCGCTATCTGGAAAATGTGTAGTTTGTTCAGGGCTGCCATATTGTCATTGCTGAAGAGGAGCGGAGGATACCATTGATTTAGGGGGGTTAGCCAGGTTCAGAACCATTTCCTATAAAGAACGAACGATCAGTTCAAAGCCTCTAGCCTATTGGTGATTATTATCAGGAAGATTGGGATTGTTTATTGAGGATGCATTGATCGCAGTTTTGAGGAGGTTATTGAATGCGTGTGGATGCATGCATACTTACTGTACCTAGTATCATCACCCACTCTTGATAGCATTATGGATGCTTTTATTATGCCTGGCGCAGCCTGGCACTCTGGGGATCTCGAAGACAGCATTCGGGATCACAAATCTTGATCAAAGATTTTGGGAGGAGAAGAAATCTGGGGTAACGCAGTGAGGACAAACAACTCCCCCAGTCATGTATTAGATATAAACTTTCGATAATGGAGAATCATCAGGTTTGGTTGCATGGGAAAATGTAGCTTGTTTCGTATCTGGTTAGAAGGTCTAAAATAATACAACATAATAGTTAGCCTAGCAAAGAACAACGACCTTGTCAGCTTCACTCAATTGCAAAACAATTATAACTATTTTAAAAACTATGCAAGCGCAAACATAGACAATCGCGCAGACCTTATTTGATACTTGCAACCATCTTGTTTGCTTCGTCTTCTTTACACATCAGTTCTTGATTGGAACTCGCGACCCCTTTGCTCCCGCCATATTTTTCTAATGCATACTTGACAACGCACTCTGTGCCAGATATCTTCGCAGCAAATGCAGCATAAAATCCTATTCCATAAGAAACACATTTGGCATGGATGCCCAAGAAGATATCGACAAAAGCACCATAAAAATTCTCCACATCTGTCATTTTTGCTTTATCAATGTGCAAGTTTTGAGTATTCTGTTTTCTCGCCACAATATTGAATTTCGTCATTAGATTCTTTGCAGTGACATTGGTACTGGATTGATCCTGAAACCATTCTGGATGAGAAGACACATAGTTATCATCAGTCACATTAAACGCCATGTATTCCACCAAATCACTCATGTCACTCATAAAATACATTTTGGCATTGGCATCCTTCGTGGCAGCACATTTTATTGCCTTGATCGCAGTTTCTACCATAGTGTCCTTGAACATCCCATCAAAATCAGGAATGTAACGGTCTGCTTTAGCAGCATATATTCCATGGAACTTTGCAGCTTTGGAGTACCCAAAGGGATGACGGACGCGGCAGTGAACAGCTGAATATTCATTAGACACAAGACCAAGGTCCTCATTAACATCATCGAGGATCGTTTGTACGGGCTTACTCGGAGAAAAGAATGACAGAAAGATCTTGCCAAAAGATGGAGTTTTATGAATCATATCAGTTTCTCCAAGCTCCTTCAATCTTTTCTCCAACAAGTCTTCGTGCAAATGAACTAAAATCTCAAATGCAACCGCTTTTGTATCTTTGAAAGTTCCCTTGGTAAGGTTGTAAATACCTTCCTCAATCAGGTCAGCACCACTCTTGCCGCTATTCGTGCCCCTACGCTGTCCTTGAACGTTTCCTTCCAATTCAGGCATTCTATGCCATTGCTGTAAACATTCTTTCCTTTTAGAACATTTTGTTCCATATTTATAATAAGAGGGCATCCTCCAATCAAATGAATATTCGACCTCTGGCAATGTAAGATCAGGAGGGACGAGAAATCGTTCCATTGGATAAGGTGTCTGCCAATGAATGAAAAACATCCGTTTCGTCTGATTGGCAAGGTACAAATCAAAAGGCAGTTGACCTAGTCTATCATGCAGCCCTCCACATAGTCCTTCAATACACTTCCGGATGATGATGGGAGGAGCATCAGGGTTTGTAAATATCTCATCTCCTGGAAACTTCTTTCGCATGGCCGAATGCCAGTCAAAATAGTCAGTGATCCATATTGGTAGTTTATGATTTTGGTCAGTGACTAATTGATGATTTTTACTGTTTGAAAAATGAGTACTGCCAATTGCATCGTCCTCTTTCTTCGCACCTGCATCTGTTTGTACTGTCACAGACTTTGAGTGTGCTGCATCGGATGGGATGGATGGTTTCTGTGCCTGTTTCTTTACCTTAGTTGCCGCTGACCGAACTTTCTTAATTGGCGCTGAAGTGCTAGTAGGCAAATTAATGCTGTGTTCGGGAACGAACTTGAATCCAAGCAACAAGTTAAATGCACCAGTAGCAAAGATGAATGCTCCTATTATTTTCAACAAGGTGTTAGTTGAAGCTGCCATCGCTCTATCCTTCCCTATCTCAAGATGAGAAAGTTGTCAAGAAGGAAGATGTGATATGATATAAGCCTACTGACTGATGTGTGCAGTGGTACTGGAATGTCGCCAACAGAAGGAGGAATATGACAACATCATGGTATGTACTTCTACTCGCTGGTAGGTACCGGTACAACAGCAGTATCGTAGTTGTTTACATTTTTGTTCTTTTATCAGCAACGCTGAGCAACGGTAAGATTTAAAAAATATCAAAAAGAAGGGAAAGAAAAGGAATGGGGGTGAAGATGTTACAATCTCAACATAAATCTAAATTAATGCCGTAAGTTACAACAACAGTAATACCACTAATACAACATACAGCATGCAGTAGTCATGTAGTTCATACAGCTTGTCTACTTAGTCCATGACATGAAATGGGAGCTCAGAAGGACTAAGATTAACCCAGTTGCCAGTGCGGCTTTAAAAAGAGTGCTAAAATTTTGCCAGGGATCCAGACCACAATAATTATATACAACTGGTGGGAGCTCAACTATGATTCGTTCTTTTTGGTTGAATACGAGATAACAGGAACTTTGCAATGCACATCTGGATCCCTTTCAGTTTCGACATTAAAGTACGTAGTAGTATGGTAGACTATGGTACGGAGGGAATAGATACGATCAAAAAGTGGCGGGAAAGTTTAAAACCATCCGAAAATTCAAAATAGCCTATGCCAAATTTCTTGGAATCGAAATCTTTTCTTGCTCATCAGCGGAAATCAGAAGTCATCAGAAGCGCCATCATCTCTAATTGAATTCGTCATATATCACCCAAGTACTTGTCTGCCAGTGACACCCATTATACATTGATTGCCTCAATCTCACGAGCATCAACATCCTCTTCCATCTGCGCTATACCTATCTTATAACAAAGGTTAATAGAGTGCTGCACCTCACCTGATTCATTGCGAAATTCGACTGGATCTATTTTAGTTCTGCCAGCCTTTCCTCGTTTTGAAAAATCTGTTTCATCAAAGATAAGAGTTCCCCCTAATTCACCCATCACAACACCACCGCTGGCTGTCATTCAGTAAATACTAAATCATTGCCCCAACTTCTATTACTTATTTGCGACAAGATTGAAACCAAGCCAAGAGAAGACTACGAAAAAGAATATTTTGAAAAAAAAGATTAGAAAAATTGTCAAAAGAGAGAACTCTAAATCATTTATTCCAGAAACGGAGGAGTCTGTCAACCTGTGCAGCCAAGTAAATCCAGTCCTCTCACTCTTAACCCAGCAGCGGAGTCAAAATTCAAGTATAGATATCCATCCATTATCAAACAACAGAATGGACAAGGCGACAACCATGCCTCCCGCAGCAACAGCAACCGCCACCGCCCCTGACAAAGATGAGGCCACTTCGAATGCAACTTTACAGGCCCAAGCTCCCCACTCGCCGACGAACCCTAATTCCAATACCGATCAAACAATCTCCTACTCCGCAGAGCGGATTATTGGAAATGGGTCCTTTGGGGTCGTCTTTCAAGCAGCCGTCGTTGAGACGGGGGAAATAGTTGCCATCAAAAAGGTTTTGCAAGATAAACGTTTCAAGAACCGGGAATTGCAGATTATGAGGCAGCTGGTCAAAGATCCGCATTCAAATATTGTTGCACTTAAGCATTGTTTCTATTCTCAGGTACGTTGCATTCATATTGGGTTACGCAGGGATCTAAATTGAGACGCGAGGCTGCACTGACCGTGGCATCTGATACTCGCAAAGGATGGATGCAGACGAATGACGCGCGTGTTCATGCCTTCTGTCGTGATACACGTCTTTAAACTTCAATCTAACTCATTCTTCTTTAATTTTCAAACCGTTTCTATTCGTTTGTAGGGAGAGAAAACAGATGAGCTCTACCTTAATCTGGTACTGGAGTATGTAGCAGAAACAGTCTACTCAATATCCCGCCAGCACTCAAAAGCAAAAATTCCGTTACCGCTCTTATATGTTAAACTTTACCTTTACCAACTATCCAGAGCATTATCTCATATTCATTCCCTAGGAATATGTCATCGAGACATTAAGCCGCAAAATCTATTGGTGAATCCTGAAACGCAGCAGTTGAAGTTGTGTGATTTTGGAAGTGCCAAGGCTTTGGTCACGGGCGAGCCGAATGTAGCCTATATTTGCAGCAGGTATTATCGAGCGCCGGAACTAATTTTTGGCAGCACAGATTATACGACTGCCATTGATGTATGGAGTCAAGGTAAGTTTGACACGACTGCATGTATAGTGAATTTGCCATGAGAGTTTGAGATAATAGCCCCAGCACTTACCCCTCCAATCCTTTCCTAATTAACCACTCACCTATGCAGGCTGCGTTGGAGCAGAGCTCCTCCTCGGTCAACCCCTCTTCCCCGGAGATTCGGGTGTTGATCAACTGGTAGAAATAATCAAAGTCCTCGGGACGCCAACCAGGGAAGAAATTTCATCCATGAACTCGAATTACACCGAATTCAAATTTCCTCAAATCAAAGCATGCCAATGGCGCAAAGTATTCCGGAACAAAACACCCGAAGATGCCATGGACTTTATCTCCTCAACATTAGCATATGCGCCGGAACGGAGAGTGAAACCTTTAGAAGGATGCGCGCACAGGTTTTTTGACACACTTAGGGATCCGAAAACTAAGTTGCCGACAGGGAATGGATTACCGCCCATATTTGATTTTACGCAGCAAGAATTGAACATGAATCCAGAAATTATTGCAAAATTGATACCTGATCATGCGAAGAATGAGTCAAAGGAAAGAGATGATGATGATGACAATGGGGGAGGGAAGACAAAATCTACGTAGGCGACGGTAGGACATTTTGAATGATCACCGATGTTGTTTGGAAGATTGTTTTGTAAACAATGAAGATACTGGCTTGAGCCCAGAGAGGGATGTGATGAAGGAACTGAAATTTTGCAGAAGCTTTATATTTTTTATAAAACAAAAAGAGAATTATGGCAAAGGTGGTGGACGAGTCTTGGCGCTTTTATTGAATCCACTTTGTGAAGAAGTTGCTTAAGAAAGGCTTTTGCGTTGTCAAAATGCGGGCCGCCTCCCTGCATTGGAGGAAGGACATTTCATCTCTTGCACCACCTGCAACGAAACTGAAACTGTCTTGCGCCATGTGTTCCATTCTTCCATTTTCTCAATAACAAACAATTATGGTCTAATCCACGTTATGATCTAGAGTGCTTATTTATTTTTCGAGAGGTCGGTTATTAGAACATCCTTTTTTCACCATCCGAAATCCTCTTGCCTAATAAGCTTCTTTGAACCGTTACCACTGAATGTATCTAATCTTATTACATTTGCCTGTCATTAGCCCGGTTCACATCTTTAGAAGATGCTGTAATGTTGTGTCTCACAATGCAGGGCTGGTGAGCTGCACTAATTTGTATATATACTCAAGCCATCATCTAAAGTCAACAATGAAAGTTGTTAACAATGTATGTGGATTGTTGACTTTTATCATTTATCATTCCGCTCCTGTATCGTTCTTGTGTTGTGTACCTCTACGAAGCTCTTCGAGTAGAAGACTACAAAGTACAAAGTTAAGTTCAAACTGCTGATTACGAAAGCGTCACTCTTTTCATTTTAAATACGAAATATCTACATGTCATGGATGCATCACTGGCTTGTGGATTATGGATTGTGTTGAAAGCAGGGACAAAAACAGCGAGATAAAAGATAACACACGTATTGTAGGTACATAGAGTGGTATTATTAGGTATTATTGTATGTAGTGGTTGGTGTCACGTGCACATTCTATTCACTCACTAATTACAGCCAGTGCCTTCCCTCTTCACTGCAGAACCCAAGACTTGAAATATGGAACATATTGAAGATCAAGAATTAGAAGCAGAAGCTCTTGCAGCTATTTTTGACACATCCTTTGAAATAATATCTTCATCACCAAATCACTGGAAGCTCTCACTGTATCCAATAGACACCCTCGACCCCGAAGAATGCCTTGAGGTAAATCATGTAGGATGCAGCCTTATTGTGAAGCTCCCAGAGGACTATCCAGAAGTATCACCTGACCTAGATGTGGAAATCATTCGTGGCTTGGGACCAGAACAGAAGGAGATTTTGCTGAATCTTGCGATAGAGGAAGCGGAGCAGTTTGTAGGCATGCCTGCTATGTATTCCGTTTGTGAGAAGATTAGAGAATGGCTAGGGGATCATAATGAGAAAGGGCTAGACGATCAAAGTATGCACGCGCAGATGCTGAGAAAGGCGAAAGAGGAGGAGCAGAGGAAGGTAGGTGGTGATGTTTGCAAATACAGAGCATATTCGTCTTCGTGTGCGAGATGCTTTATTTTATTTATATCCACGTACTTGATTGAGTTGTCAGTAATGCTAATTTCTCTCTAATAATGTGAACATTGTAGGTGCAAGCGAAGCAACAATTTGAATCGCAAAAGGTGAAGGAGGAGTTGACACAAACCGAAACGGAAGAAAATGCAGTTCGAAAGCGGCGAGCTGAGGGAACACCATGTAACAAAGAACACTTTGAAATATGGAAAGAGAAGTTTGGCAAGGAAATGGAGTTATTGGAAGAGGAAAAAGAAACAGCCGAATCCGAAAAGGAAAAGGGTGGAAAAAAGAGTGCAGCAAAGAAACTGAATGAAGAAGAACTAATTGAAGGCAGAGTGAGTGGATTTGAGCAATTCTCCCAAAAACTTGGACTTGCCAACTTCGACGCATTGGAGAAGGCTGCAGAAGAGGCTGAGAATGAAGAAGGTGATGTAGAAGATTTAAATGTTGATGAACTAGAAGTTGATGAAGATCTTTTTGACGAAGATGATGATTTGGACGATCTGGACTTCGATAGTGATGACGAAAGTGATGATGAGATTGATATTTAAAAGGAACTACAACTAAAGACTTTACGAGTGACTTCTATTCTACAGTGGCTGCATGCATGTAAAGATGTTGAGAGACATAGCATACGCATTGCATTGTGATAGATTACAGACCCTTCGAATTCTTTCCAGCTTGATGATCAACACTATATTATGCTCGTCTTGAACAAAAATGAGATTTTCTGTAATATAACATATTCTTCCACTGACCGCGCACATTATCCAAAGGAGCTCGATCATTAAGTATTATCTGTATCCTGTTTGGAAAATGAAGAATTCAACACTCGCTTGATTCGTGGTAACGAACACCGTCAACATACATATAATTTGAACTACCAAGAATGCGCAGTCTTCTATTTTATGTGTTCTATTCTGCATTGTTTGCCGCTTCTCAACCCCATTAACGCGAAAAATTCCTTGAAGATTATGAAAATAGAAGTGCTGCAAGAATGTGTCTGAATTATGATTTCAAGCACTGGCTTTACAATAATGACAGCAGCCAACACATCATGCTCGTAGTGCTAAACGTGGTAGGCGCGCGCGCTGCGATTACTCCCTCCGAAGATAATCTATATTAACTCAATAGTTGTGTAATGACGAGGAAATTTGTCATTCAATACGCAGCATGACACTTTCCACACCATAGTACTAAATACTAAATGCAACATTAACACAGATTAACATTAACATTAGCGTAGTGAAGAGTTATAGAACGGGTAAAGAGGACGTTAACGAGCTTCTCAGTTCCGAGTAAATATGTGTAGTATCATCTAGAAAAGCATTGAACCCAAATCGCAAATTGCGAACAAAAATGGACGACAGAGGATAAATAAGGACACACGGACTCAATAGACATTAGACATTACTCAACAAGGTGTGAGGTCTTCCACAATTACCAATGAAGCGAACAGAACCCACGGAAAGGAGAAGGGTCGATAGGCGAGGATATACAGACGACGATCATTCTGCAGCAGGTGCTTATTATTGAGTTATTGATTGAAGTGAAACACATGATGCAAAATAGCTTCTTATCATTCAATTGCCACTACTGTAATTGACTCCTTATTGTTTGTTGCACTTTGTCTTATTCCATATAAAGACCGACACAGGAACCAACGAAGGTGGGACAACGGTAGAGATGAACATATTAATGATAATAGGGAAGAAAGAGGCCGACGAAGGGATCGTGTTGACTCTTGGGGTCGTGATCGGTCTAGAGGTGGCGGTAGCGGCGGCGGTAGGCACATGGGGAACATAAAGTTCAACCCAGGAGACCAAGGCAGGGATAGACGAAGCATTCATCACGAGGAAGACCAGCATTATGACCAGCATTATAAGGATAATGAGAAAGGATGTGAGCCAGATATCTACTGTCGAAAGGTAAGGAATCATTGAAGCCTAGTGTTGGACTAGGAAAAGTTAGTACACTCCAAACGATTTGCTCATTGAAATCATCACAAACAGTGCGATACGAGGCTTGAAGACGAAGGAGGACGGGTTTCTTGTCCACGGTGTACCCATAGAGCGAGAGGCGACTCGGGACGAGATCGCCACGACCATATAGATGAGCATGAACGGCATCGAAAGAAAATACGCATGTCGTCCGACGATCATCATCGTGACGATCGTCCTAAATTTCCCGGTCCGTTTGAAATATATGCGGAAGACTACATTCTAGATCCAACAAGTGGATACTTTTACCAAGCATGGACTGGATTCTTTCACTGTCCAAAGACCAAACTGTACTTTCATCAAAAGAGTGCGCGCTACTTCAGTTTCGATAAGGATGAGGATATCTATGTCGATGTAGATAATGACTATGGAATGGCCAAAATGAAAATGAAGTCAGACCAGAAAGAAAAAGTTGATAACGGTGATGACTTGGTGGTGCAAGCGCTGCAGGGGGCAAAGAAGACCACTGGGCTTGGTGTCAAAAATAAGATTTCCATCACCATTAAATCGTCCAAAAAAATGGTTGCAAAGAAAACAAAGATGGAAGCGCCTCCTTCCAAATGTGCACGAGGCATCGAAATTCAAAAATCGCAACAAAAAAAGGCGCATCAGAATGATATTAAGAAGTGGTCACAACGAGCCAAAGTATGTGAAACATCTTCTTCCGCAAGTCGCAATCCAAGTGCTAGTCATTTACCCGAAAATAGAAGGGTCAGAAAGACCAAGTCTGGAAAACCTGTGTGTATGCTGTGCAAACGCAAATTCGTCGATCTTGATAAACTTGAAAATCACAATTCTCTGTCTGAGTTGCACAAATTCAACCTCTCAAAAGCCCGTTCCTCTATTAACGACCCAACTAGAAGTTATCTAGACCGAGCACTCAATCGTAGAAACATGTATGATGATCAAAATGCACCTGTTGCAACAATACTGGACTCAAGTGAAATTAAAGAAATGACTGCGCCAAATTTGGAGAAAGCTCGAGAAGTATTATTAGCGGAGGCAGTTCGACCAGAGGATATTCTTGGGACAGGAAATATTGGTAATAAAATGCTGCAGAAACTAGGGTGGAAAGGAGGGGCACTTGGAAGGAATGAAGCGATAGGTGGAAGAAATGAATCTGAGATGTTGAAGAAAGACTGGGAGAGAATTGAAAAAGCTGCAAGATCTTGAACTAGTTGCAGTTATTAAAAAGAAATACTCTCATCAGTGTTATTTCTTAACATTTCCTCTTTTTGTGCCTCTAAAATTATTGTGTACAATATCATTTCATTTCCTATATTAGACGACACTCTCTTTCGAATAGTGTACTCATAAATTCACCCCAATCAACGATGAGCGTACTATATAATATCTCTTCCCTTTTGTGATATGATTTGCGCTAGTTCGAAGTTAAAAAAATGAAGGGGATATTTGATTTTACAGAGAATTTATAAATTACTTGTTGTACTAATTGAATGAGGACAAAGCTATTGAGGTGGGCGGCTTCTTGCACAGCCGAAAATTAAAATTGTGGTTCAACTCATGACGTGTATGAGGGAAAAGCTATTGAGATGGGCGGCTTCTTGCACTGCCGAAAATTATAGTCGTGGTTCAAATCATGCCTTGTCATCTTCAAAGGCTTTCTCCACTGGAACTGATAAGGTAGCCGACCCAGTTTTCTGCCATGCAGCCTTGTTCACCACACTGTCCTCTCCTCCAAGTAGCCCACGGTGTCCTTTCACAGAAATTAGAAAGGTAAGAACTGCAGATCCAAAAATACTGAAACCCATAATGTTGAAAGCAGTAGAGATCTTGTCCAACTGACGAAAGCATAGTCCAAAGGCTACAGCTCCAGAGTTGCCCCCAGCTCCGACAATTCCAGAAATAGAACCAGTTGCAGCGGGGTCTACGTAAGGAACAATACCATACGTCGATCCCTCAGCAGCCTGAACCATACTAGAAAAGATTACCAAAATGAAAATTGATAATCCAAGACTCTTGGTGCGAGCAAAGATCAAAACCATGATAGCCTCAACAGTCAAGAAACATATCTGCGCTATAAGGCGACCTCTCAATCCCATCCTCGAGTTCAACTTATCAGATGTAAAACCTCCAAGTCCACGAGCAAACAAGTTCATCCATCCGAAGATAGAGGCAATAGCAGAGGCACTCTCGGTAGTTAGCTCAAACACTTCCTTGAAGTAAGAAGCAGAAGCGTTATTCATGGTCAACTCAACTCCGAAGCAACATCCGTACTGGATGAAAAGTAACCAAGTGTTCAAGTTCATTGCACCATCACGGAAGGAAGCAGAAGCAGAAACCTCTGTCATGATACCGTGTTCTTTCATCTCCTTGAAGTTACCCTTGGGGCAATCATCTGAGATCCTAGTGATAATGAAACCAGTTGCGAATCCAACAACGGCAGGAACAATAGAAACAGTACGCCATGCCATCTCAGCAGACATTCCTTGTTTGAACAAGGGGAAAAGCACAGATCCCATGACGAGCTGCGTAACTCCTCCTCCAAGGTTTCCCCATCCTCCAACAAGAGCATTCGCAGTTCCTACAATCTCCTTCGAGAACATACTGGTAGACCAATACTGGCACATAACGAAAGTGGATCCTCCAAGACCAATGAAGAAACGAGTGATCGCAAGAGAAGCAGCGCTATTCACAAGTCCAATCAATGCACAGGGGATACTTGCTCCCATCAAAACTAATCCCATCAAAGTACGTGCTCCATACTTATCACAAAGGGGGCCAAGCACGAAACGCATGACAATGGTTCCTGCCACGGAACAAATATTGGAAGTCCAGATATCCTGCTTGGAAATATCAAGACTGATCTTCACCTCAGAAAGAAGAGGTGCGATGGCAAACCAAATGAAGAATGCTACGAAGAAAGTCCACCAAGAGCAATGGAAGGCACGCATGTGAGGCCTGGAAAAGTTACAGAGCCTGATCTCGGTAGCTTTATCATCCTGGTTGGGGTCAATCTTGAGGGCGTAGGTCTTGTATTTCTTGAACTCGTAGTCCTGTGCGGTTGGAATAGAGGAAGAATGATATGTGAGAAATGACGAAGACTTGTTACCGATGGGTACTGTAGCTCCCACAATTTACGTTTTCTATTCATCAATTGCAGATGAAGGTGTGAAGTATAGTCACAAGAAACGCACCTTTCCTTGATCAATTTCGGTACTCATGTTTGTTTTGTTAAGATGATGTGTGACGAATTGACGATTCAAATTTTGTGAGATAAAAACATTGTAGGTTCGTGAGCGGATTTTGGCTCCTTCCGGAAGTTTTTGTCTCAAGGGTCGGTCAATGTCTGCAGAAGAAGGCGCGAACCTGATATTCTCATTTGTTGGTGCCGCGAATTTTTACTTACTCGCAGTGCCTCAGCATCAGAGGAGGGCAGAGATTGATTACTTGCAAAGTGCGGTCATTCTTTGGGAACTTTTGCTCACAATTCTATCCACGTCATCGGATCGGAACTTTCCGATTTGCCCCATGGAATAATGCTCCAGGCGCGCGCGCCCTTTAATTCCAAAATGGCCTTATGAACACAAGCCCACCGAAACCGACACAAATAAAAACTTGAAGCATAACGTTGAAGCAACTCAGACATCTTTTACACCGAGATAGACATTGTATTTCACGACCCAATTCATTGCAATAACCATCTCCAAGATTTACGATGAACTCTCTTTCTTCTGAAAGTGGCGCAGATGATGTTCAAATGCAAGACGACAATTCTTCAGCGAGTTCGTCAGATACGCCGTTTGATAGCAAAGCACAAATCGAAGAGTCTCAGCATAAAACGGCCACCAAAATATCGGAATTAACTACAGCAGTCAATGGCTTGTTTGAGAAAAATTCTGACGGACACGATGCGATCTTACATGATCCTATTCGAGTCTACGATGAAATGAGCCAAGCTTGCGCTCAGATGAAATCGACTTGGGAAGAACATCGATCAGACCTAGCATCAATTGAAAAGGAAAAAGAGGCCCAGAGCGTTGAGGACAACAAGCAATTCCGTGAGGTTTACATGAATATGGTAACGGATGCATTTTCAGATGAATTGGATGATTTGAGACACGGGATTCAGAAAGACAGTTCGACGGAGAAGAAAAAGAGTAGTGTAGATGATTCCATTCTCCAGCAGGATAACATTGTCATTCCAGAAGAACACAATAACGGTAGTGGGAATGTAGATATGGAAATTTTGGCAGACATGCTTGAGAGTGGCATGGAAGGCTGGAGTACAGAAGAAAAAGAGCTTTTACTCAAAGATTGGAACCACAGCCAAAGTGAACAATCCATCGAAATAAGTGTAGACGATTTAACACCTCATGAACAAAACAGGAAGATAATCTTTGGAAAGTAATGGTAATCGCAATTATAATTATCAGTGAATATAAACTATAAGGGATATCCACACCTAATATTTTCCAAGGTACGCTAGGATGCGCATACGACCACACTATCTACTTCACAATTGAATAGGAAGGAATGAGCATCTACTTCAACACAAAATGAGTTTCACTTCCTTTGAAAGTCCAAAAAGTTGCGATAATTCTAGCTGCAGATCTTCCGAAAACTTGGTGTGCATTGCAAAAAGGAACCTGAGCTTTAATTCGGTCATATACTTGTTTTTGGCCCTCGTGCTTACTTTCTTTTTTGACGAGATCTTGGAATAGTCAATCTTGGCTAGTTCAGTTTCAACAATATCCTTGATGAGGAAACAACAGTTTCTGTCAGGGAACGGTACCTCTTCTTTCGCACAGTAAAGCCAAGTTGCATGGGAAACCAGAACACCCAGAGCCTTTACACAATTTTGAACTTCAATGGCACAGCTTGATATGCGCGGATTCTTGTATTTCTGTTTGTCCTCACCTGGAAACACAGCTAACCAATGGCCATGTCTTACTAATACTTGGATTGAATTTTTTACTGTTAGCTTGAGATTCTCCCTCGTGTTACCTTGAAGGAAGCTAGCAGCGAAATTCAAGTTCGATAGGATTTTGGTCGTGGCCTCTATTTCACCTCTGGCAATTCTTTGAAGCTCAATTGTTATTGCCTTTGCTGCAAATCCCAAACTCTTGGAACAAAACTGAAGAGCTCGGGCAAGTCGATGTATCTCTGCATCAATTGCGGTTAATATATAGCTCTCATTCGTATCAGTCGTCGTTAGCGAAAGTAGAGCCTCAAAATTAGGAGGTTTGATCATCCTAGCACTGTAACAATCTTTGTCTCTCATTGTATTTAAAACCTTGTCCAAGTACGCGAATACCAGCTCTGTTCGATGAGGTTCGTGAATTTGTGTCAGTTCGTGCACAGGGCCACTTGTGAGAAACTCGGAGAAGGATACATTTAGTTTTTCATTTGGCACATATTTCCAAGATGAAAGCGCATGTGCCAGCGCACTGAAACCATTTTGAGTTTCGTTTGATTCTAAGTTTCTCCAGCATGCATTCGCAAGCGATGAATCCATTTTGGACGTGATAGGACCATTCTCGTTTGACAGGACTTCGTCATTATCAAATGCATTATCTAAACTGCAATCTTGTGCAATCTGGATGTTAGATCCGTTGTCATTTCCATCATCTATTGATATGCCAAGCGCTGCAAATGGGTTGCTAGGATTAATATCAAATCTTACTTCCTTCCTTTTCTTTTTGACAGCATCCTTCGTCTGCAAAAAAATAGGGCATGAGAAACCAGGCCACAAAAGCGCTTTCCCAGCATGGCATTTTTCTTTGTGTAACTCTGAAAATAATGCTTCCACTACAGTTACATATGACATTTCAGCAATGTCGCTTTGAGAATTTCTCACTTTGCAAAGAACAGATTCGCAACCAGTCTCCTCATCCTTACATCCACGTACTTCAGTGATCTCAGATTTGCCCTCAGATATACCCACATCACTAGAGCATATAGGTGTGAATTCAGCACCTGTTAACCACTTTGAAGCACTCTCAATTCCACTCTCTATGAAGTGAATCTTTCCTTCATGCATGGGAACGCCTACTTCAAACTATGGAGAAACAGGATAAGATCGAAATAAGTAAATGGGGATATGTGGTAAAAACAGTTTTGTTTGGACGAAGGACTTGTCCTTACCTCTCCGTCTAGGTATGCAATGTCAACTCTATCCTCGTCAGTGTTGACTGCAGCAATGCGTCCTGGCCACCATTGACCTCCAGATAATCCATTCAGGTAGTAACATTGGACATGGTCACCAACATTGAGCACTGTGGGAGAAAGATCAAATGCAATCGTTGATGGCACAGCCTCGGTAGAGTATGAAGATGGACCAAGTGACTTATTAGGGCTGATAAGTTCCATATCATCGTTGGGATAAATATGCTCATCCTCGGTACTATCGTCCCATTTGATCTTTAAAGCACATGCAAATCCAATTTCAATACTAACAAGAGTGATGGTGCCAATAAACCACATTGTGTGCTTGCCAACAAATAGATCCCGTTGCGAGAAAATCATTCTGACCTTATCTCCGACTTTCGGTACCTGTGCATTTTTTTCCAGGACATCAGCCATTGACTCTTCAACCAAGATTCGTTTCGTTGCAGCTACGGGATTTACGTCCAGGAAAGGAGTCTCTCCCTCGCCATTATTTGGAAGCGCCACGAGCATCTTCTTCTCTTTTTGGGCAGAGGGCGCAAATGGTATCGTTATTTGCTCCCCTGTCAATATGGCACACTTTCGAATAGTCCTACTTGACTTTCTCACAGTCTTGACTTCCTTTATCGCAACCACCCTCTCTTCTTCCACTTCCTTATTGTCATCCTGCATATCCTTACCATCCTCCTCCTGATTATTATTGTCATCCTGCTGCCACTCTTGATCATTTATTACCTTGATCCTCTTGACATGCATACATTCTTTTTCCTTCTCGACCACCTCCAGCGCCCCCTGAGTCTTTTCTTTCACAGCCACGAGCCTGTACACGCACTGACAACCATTGATACAAATAGCCTCTTCACCTTTTTTCTTCTTGGCATACTTTCCCTTTTGCTTTCCCTTTTGTCCACGATTCTGCACACCAACGCCATCATCATCATCATCATCATTATTCTTCGTATTATGTTGATAATGATAGGCATCGAAAACGATCGAATCGCCCACCTTCAGCATGATCTGTTCATTCCGTTTCAGCATGTGAACGTGTTCCGTCAATTCCCGCCTTGACAAGACATTAGTGTGGATTCGTGCTTTAATGATTAGAATAACGTTGTTACCCTTATTTTCGATGGTTATGGAAGGGGAATTATGCTGATGATATTGAATGACATCATGGTAGGTGGGAGGAACATCTTTGTATTTTGCTTTGGGAGGAGTGATGGATGTGACGAGGACTTGTTTCCTGGAGACCCCGCTTTCTGTCATGGGTATGTTGAGTGATACTTTGTTGGGTATTTGTTTGGTTTCGTTTCTGCCTAGGGTTGCATTGGGAAACAAGTGGAATAGATGTCCCAGTCTATTATTGTCCTTGTTATTTGTATTGTCTTGATCATTGTCTGTATCATTGTCATTAGTATGAGATGAAAGGGAATGAGCGAGTTGGGCAAGGGTGGTGGTGGATCGTATTTGAACGAGTGCCATTTGTTGAATGCAATTGTGTGCTTGGCTCTGATCCTCGTTCTCATTCAGAAATTCTGCTACATCTGGCTGTAATTTCCGTTTCTTGGTGGTGATTGCAATGATATCACCATCGCTGTCATCGGCAATATCAATAGCATCAGTATTAGCATCAACATCTGCATTTACATCAGCAGTGGTACTACGCGTAGTGCGCTTCGTGGATCTAGCAAGGGCATCAGTGTGAGTTTTGTGGATGGTATTTGGATTCAATTTTCCCAGGGCGACTTTGGCTCCTTGACGACCCCTGGTAGTTCTTCTTGTTGTTGCTCCTAGCGCTGCTGCAGTTCTTGTTGCAGCTGTTGCTCTAGTTACTGTTTGTTTGGCATCATCATTGGAATCACCTGAATTTATGTCACTTTTAGAAGGTGAAAAGTATTGAAGAATGGATTTGGAAGCCTTGGCAACAATGCGACTCTTGATTGGTGTTTTCTTGATTGATTTTGAGGAGCGCGTCTTTCTTGGCATGGTTGATGATGTTGTTTGTGTTAATATGGATGTTAATATTGATGCGCAGTACGAGTACATGTGTGATTATTTGTAATGATGAGTAATTGATGTCTGCTAATGTTGGTATTTTTGCGTCCATCCAACGAACAATATTGGATCAATTTTGGCCCGTGGCAAAATTTGGAATGGAACAATAATGGCGCAGGTGGGGGCCTTAGTGAAAACTGGCGCGTCCATCTTCATCTCTTTCTCTCATCTTTCCTTTTCATTCTTCTTCTTTTATCCATTGTTTTTCAATGACACTGCTGAACCCTGAACCTGAAACCTGAAACAACACAAGAAGAAAAAACACAAGAACGACAAAAAACAAAAAAGTAACAACAAGCAACAAGCTGCAACTGGTAGCTTCAATTGTAGAGACCAGAAACTAGAAGCTAGATCTACTATATTATACTGACTACAGACTACTGACTACCGGATAAGTAGTAGATAGGGTGCACAATTTACAGTATACTAGCTAGTAACTAGCTAGGTATCAATAATACGAACCATGAAGGGAACAGAAATGAGAATAACTGATCCTCAAGCAACTACTGCATCAGATATTAATCCTGATAGTGACGATGCGATGATGAATGATATAGAATCAGGTGCATCCAAATTGGAGAAGGGGATCGATGTGAATACTGGCATTGACACTGGCGTTGACACGAGTGATATTATGGATAACAGCCATCATCATGCTGACCATGAAACGTCACTATTAGAAACAGAATTAGGAAACGATGGTAATACCAATATTGATATTGACACCATTGCTGCACCATCAATACAGCTACCATCACCATCACCATCACCATCACCATCACCATCACCATCACCATCACCATCAATTCAAGAAAGAGCTAACATGAAAGCATATTCATGGAGACCGCCTACCCCGCCTCCATCGCCACCACAAACGAATAGTAATAGCAACAACAAGAACAATGGAGACTTTAATAAAAGATTCACTTTCAAAGGCATTGGAATAGGAATGCCTTCGCTCTTCCGGAAGAAAACATCCAATATTGCAGTCCATCCTAATCAGACCAATACCGATGGTAACAGTATCAGCAATAGAAATAGCAGTCGTCACAGGCTTGCGGATGAAAGTCTCCTCTTGACCAACGAGAGTGATCCGCACAATCTCACGCACGATTACATCTCTACTGGGGATACTAATGATACTGATAATGAGTATGATTTACGCACACAAACACAAATACATACACATGCGCAAAATGTCCCTCGCAAACATAACCCGTACAAGCATCAAAGTAGAATATCCAAAACAATTCACGCTCTCCTTCCAACATCCCCTAGACCTGAATATGATGATACACAATCTCAACAAAACGATCAATCTTCCACTTATCAAATGATGAAATCGCAACATGGAGCAAGCACGCGGCAGAGCAAGAATTCACTTTCGGCCATTACCAATCTCCCACCCGATCAATCATCGTTTTTCTATAATGGCATGGACCAGCTTCAACTCCAACGATCATCAGATTACTCCTCTTCCTCTTCTAATAGAAAATCATCTTCTTCCATCTCACCCTCCAGCGATGACTACTTCAATCATCAAACTAGACGCAACTTCATGGAAAAACATGCCCTTCTGAATGCATCCTACAGCCGTCCATCCATATCTTCTTCCAATTCGTTAAAAGATGAACAAGAGCATGCGCAAGAAGAAGATTATTTTCAAGATAACGATTCCTTCGATTTGTCGACCTTATTCACGTTCGGGATGTCGCACGCGAATAGGGATCGGCACGATCGCCAACGCTTCCAGCAGCGGAACGAACAGCCCATCATGGCAGATATTCGTAAGAGTAGTTTGAGCTATATGAGAAAGGGGAGGATGGAGATGAGGGTCCCGGGCGATAATGTGAGATTGGTCATGGATGAGTTTTTAGATGCGGGAATATTGAGTGTGGAAGTCAATTCGCATTCGGAGTTTGAGCTGGAACCCCAGAGTTGCAGTGGGGGTGAGAATGACCGTGATGGTGACGGCAAGAGAAATAGGATGAATGGAAATGATCGTGATGACGAAAACGAAAACAAATATTCCAATAGAGGTACCAGTTCAGGTTTGGAGGGTACTGCTATGAGAACAGTTGGAGAAAGTTCGTCGTTGGAGCAGCAAGAAACGGATATCGAAACTGGCGCTGTCAGTGTCATTGAGCAGCGCGCACATATAGAACGAAGCGGGTTGATTCAATTATCTGAATCTAGGCAGCAGAAACAAGCTGCTGGAGATTTAAATGTCGACTTAGATTATGCAGAGGATGTCGCCGAGGATGCACAGGAGACGTCGAGATTACCTGAATTGCGCTATATGCTGACTGTGGACCAGAATCTATACAAGCGCGTATTGAGTGAAATCACGGACAGTCGAATGCCTTGTGGTTTGTACTACTGCTGTAATGATTCAGTCGATGGGACCAAGCATGTGCAGATTCGTGTGGCAATCTTGATTCTTATCGTATTCTTCATATTCTTATTTGTGGGGACGTGTATATGGCCAACTGATTGATTCATATAAGTGCATCCTTGTCAGCATTTATCTGTGCAACAAATGATATCTCTCTGTTTAGGCTTTGATAACAGTTGCTACAATGCTTGCATTCTCAGCAAAGTTCCTGGATTTTTGCAGTTTCAGTTGTGTTATATACATTCACATCTGCTGCAGAGAAGTATATGTCCGAAATTGATTGTCCGTAAAAAAAGGAACCACGAGACAGACTATATTCACCATTTCAAATACGTATTGGTCCAGTTATGGAAGATCAGTGTTTCAATCTAATTAAGCTCCTGCTCCTTGTCACTTAACTTATTTGGAAGATAAAGGATTCCAACTTTCACAGGGAACGAATTATTATAATATTAATGTTAAATTTTCTCCGAATCTATACTCAATTGAGTATTTTTCAGCAATTGTTGTCGATTATTACAGATTCTGCTCTAGTATTCCTTAGTTCTGATTCAATCCTTGACGCAGTGCTTTTTGAATCGTCTAGCATACTGCTGATGTAGTAAGTACATTATTTCTTGGGTCACTTCTTTTAGATAATTTTCAGCTATTTGGATACGGGCTCTTTTTTATTCTTGCTCTTCTGTTTCCTCTCTAGTTCTTTTTCTTCCTTCTTGCTTCTTGGCTTTCTGTTCAGCTGTCAACAACAAACGAGTGTGCCATTGTCTTTTTTCGTCGTTGTAAACTATCTCCATGTCGACCAGCGTC
>Ga0306864_1000268_pt1 | contig 24974 bp, 17 predicted proteins | sample AntRauTorckE5430_FD_190448 | JGI IMG/M metagenome (GOLD analysis project Ga0306864, IMG submission 190448) | Saline lake microbial communities from Rauer Islands, Antarctica - Metagenome Torckler E5 #430 (v2) (version 2) | ecosystem: Environmental > Aquatic > Non-marine Saline and Alkaline >...
TGATTGCATCAGTGGTACGGTGGTGGACAAGGAGACCGGGAAAGTACTACCTTTTGCTACCGTACAGTTTTTCCTTAACGACAAATTCCTCCAGGGAGGGGTTACCGACTTTGACGGCCGCTTTCTTATTTGTGGGTTGCCGAAACTAAAGCAGGTCGACCTCCAGATCGATTTCACCGGTTACACTACGGTTAAGGTTGCCGGGGTAACCGTTGGGAAAAATAGGGGCAATCTAAAAATAGAGAAGACAGGAATTATTTTATCGGAAATCGTTGTTAAGGCCTTTAAGGTCCCTCTGATCGAGCAAGACAATACTACCAGTGGCCAAACAGTCACCTCTGAGGAAATCCGTAACCTGCCAACGCGAAATATTAACCAGATTAGTGGTATAGCCGCCGGGGCTTCCTCAGCAAAAGAGGGGAGGAAAGCCAATATGCGTGGCTCACGGGCCAATGCGACGAGCTACTACGTCGACGGTGTTAGGGTAGGGGCAACCTCAACCCCGAAAAGCACCTCCCCGGAACCTGAGGCTAGGGAGCAGTATAACGGTATCGTCGAAAACGCCTTCAAATTAACCAAAGACGAAAACACCTCCACTATCTCCACCGACGTAGACCGCGCCGCCTACGCCAACGTTCGCCGCTTCCTGAACAGCGGTCAGTTGCCACCAGCCGATGCTGTCCGCTCTGAGGAAATGATCAACTATTTCAAGTACGAAGACCCGAACCCGAAGACGAAAAACGACATCGCCCTACGCACCGAATTCATGGCCTGTCCCTGGAATCCACAGCACCAACTCCTCCGGGTAAGCGCCAAAACAATGCCGATCGCTACGGCGGATGTTCCGGCCTCTAACCTGGTCTTTCTGCTCGATGTGTCCGGCAGCATGATCAGTGCCAACAAACTATCGCTGGTGAAGGAGAGCCTTAAAATGCTTACCAAATCCTTGCGCAAGGAAGACAAGGTCTCCATCGTAGTCTACGCTGGTGCTGCCGGATTGGTCTTGCCCGCAACCTCCGACCCCGCAACGATTATCGGTGCGCTGGACAAGCTTAGCTCCGGCGGCTCTACGGCCGGAGGAGCGGGCATTGAATTGGCCTACAAAACGGCCGAAGACAACTTCATCGATGACGGCAACAACCGCATCATCCTGGCCACCGACGGTGATTTTAACGTCGGAATTAGTGACCAGAATGCGCTGGTGAAACTCATCGAGCAGAAACGGGAGAGCGGCATTTACCTGACCGTCCTCGGCTTCGGTACGGGTAATTACCAGGAAGGAACGATGCAATTGCTGGCGGATAAAGGCAACGGTAACCACGGCTATATCGACTCTAAAGCAGAGGCGCGCAAGGTGTTTGTAGAGGAATTCGGTAGTACTCTGTATACCGTCGCAAAAGACGTGAAGCTCCAAATCGAATTCAACGAAAAAGCCATTGCTTCTTACCGCCTAATCGGTTACGAAAACCGCCTGCTCAATACCGAAGACTTTGACGACGACACCAAAGATGCTGCCGAAATGGGCGCGGGCCACAACGTCACCGTACTCTATGAATTAATCCCAGCACGGGGATTTAAAAAGGCACAGACCATGGCGGATTTACGCCTACGCTTTAAGCCGAATACCGGAGGCCCATCACAAAAAATAACCGTTCCCGTAGCGGCCGAATACATGCCCGAAAATAGGACCTCGAACGACCTCCGCTGGTCGGCAGTCGTAGCCGAATTCGCCATGCTTTTGCGGAGTAGCGAACATAGGGGCGAAGCTACTTGGGCGCACTGCCTGGACATGGCGAAAGGTGCCCAGGGAGAAGATACTAACGGCTACCGGGTGGAGATGATTGGAATGATCGAAACGGCGCAACGCATCAGCGTGAAGATGAAGCGGTAGGATCATGCAGTTCGGGAATACTGTTGAAAATAAAATGAAGGCTTGCGCGCAGCGCAAGCCTTCATTTTATTTTCAACAGTATTCAGAAACACTACTTATACTTCGAAGTATTTGAAGGACATGCCTCCTTTGATTACTTTGAGTGTTTCGTATATCAACTTAATCACGCCCTCCACGTCGTCTTTATGCGCCATTTCGACAGTGGTGTGCATGTAGCGAAGGGGTAATGAAATCAGTGCAGAAGGGACGCCACCGTTGGAATAAGCGAAGGCGTCCGTATCCGTTCCCGTAGCACGGCTAGCGGCTTCGCGCTGAATATCAATTTTATTATCGGTAGCGGTGTCGATAATTAATTGTAATAATTTATTGTGTACCGCCGGAGCGTAAGTGACGGTTGGGCCTTTGCCGGATTTTATATCGCCTATCCTGGCCTTTTTCAGCATCGGGGTGTTGGTGTCGTGGGTGACGTCGGTTACGATAGCGACGTGAGGCTTAATAGTGTGGGCAATCATTTCAGCGCCGCGCAGGCCTACTTCTTCCTGGACCGAATTAACGATGTACAGGGAGTAGTCCAATTCGAGTTTGTTTTCCTTTATCAAGCGAGCTACCTCGGCAATGCAAAAACCGCCCATACGGTTGTCCAGCGCGCGACCGCAGTAGTAAGTGTCGTTCATTATTTCTAGCTCGTCCGGGTAGGTAATTACTGATCCTACGTGGATACCCATTTTCAGCACTTCGTCTTTGTTGTTGGCGCCAACGTCGATGGTGATATTGTGTATTTGTGGTTGGAGCTTAGCGTCGTCTCCGCGACGGGTATGGATGGCGGGCCAGCCGAAGACGCCGCGGACGATGCCTTTGCTGCCATGAATATTCACACGTTTGGATGGGGCTATCTGGTGGTCACTTCCGCCATTGCGAACTACATGGATGAAGCCATTGTCAGTGATATAGTGCACGAACCAACTGATTTCATCGGCATGGCCTTCGATTACGACCCGGTAATCTTTTCCTGGATTTATGATGCCGTAGGCTGTTCCGTAATTGTCCAGTCCTACTTCATCTACGAATGGGCGGATGTATTCCAGCCATAGTTTTTGGCCAGAGCTTTCGAAACCGGTAGGGGAGGCGTTGTTAAGGTAGGCGTTGAGAAATTTTTCGGATTGCTTATTAAGGGTAGCCATTGTATTGGTCTGATTAGTCTGTTAGTCTTTTAGTTTATTAAGGCCTAGTATCGTTAGTCTTGAGCTACAAGACTAATGAATCAACGGTCTGAAAGACTAATAGAGCGGCGCGGACGCCGGTGTAAAAAGAGGTTTCAAAGTAGGTTAGGGATGCTTAAGCTCCTGCGGAGAAAGCTTCGCTCCAGGCGCGGGGATCTTCCCGCCAGTTGGCCAGCGTTTCGGCATCGGCATCGGTAATGTAGTCGTGTTTAGCAGCTTCTTCCAGTAGGGTGGCGTAGCCACTGATGGTTGCTAGGGGGACGTTGGCCTGCTCGAAGGCGCGAACGGCAGCAGGGAATTCGTAGCTGAAGATAGCGATTGCACCAGCTACATCACCTCCGGCCGCTTTGAGCGCGTCGATGGCTTTGAGGGCGGAGCCTCCCGTGGAGATCAAATCTTCTACGACAAGGTACTTTTTTCCCGGTTCTAGTCGGCCTTCAATCTGGTTTTGGCGGCCGTGCTCCTTTGCTTTGGAGCGAATATATACGAAGGGCAGCCCCAGCCGATCAGCGAGCAAGGCGCCGTGAGGGATGCCTGCTGTGGCAACACCCGCAACACCATAAATGTCTCCAAAACGAATGGCCAGTTCTTTGAGTCCTTCAATCACTTCGGAGCGAATGATGGGGTAGGAGAGTAGGACGCGGTTGTCGCAATAAATCGGTGAACGCAGCCCACTGGCCCAGGAAAAGGGGGATTGGGGGGCGAGTTTGACGGCCTCCACTTCTAGGAGCCGACGGGCTATGTTACTTGCGGTACTCATATTCGTTCGTTTAAATATACTCTGTGGCAAGGGCAACTTCGCTAACGATTGCGTTCTTTGCAGGAACTATACCAACCGCAACAATTGTCCGTAAAACAGCCACAAATGTACGTAATCTACGTCAACGACCGTCAGCTCACCCTGCTCTCAAAAGAGGAACTCCGCACCTGCGACCAATCTTTGCTGTTTAAGGACGCGGAAACTCACTTAACCGCAAACTACAGCGGTAAGCCCCGGACGCTGCTACACTATGCCGACATGCTCGAAAAAGGCAGCCCAAAAGTACTGTCTGTAGCCATCGTTTTCGAAGACCTGGACCGACTATGGGAAGACTTCAGAAGTAAGTACAAATGGGTGCCCGCCGCGGGTGGAGTTGTCCGAAATGTAAAACTGGATAAGACTCTCTTCATCTTCCGCCGCGGTTCCTGGGACCTTCCGAAAGGTAAGATTGATGATGGCGAAAACTCACCATCTGCCGCTCTGCGCGAAGTGGAAGAAGAAACAGGAGTAGAGAATCTCTCCCTCGGTGAAGAACTGCCAACTACCTACCACACCTACCGCAACCGGAAGGGAAAGCGTGTGCTGAAACCGACTTATTGGTTCAGAATGATAACTGATCAGGAAGTATTGGTGCCGGAAACGGAGGAAGACATTGAGCGTGCTGAATGGCGAGTGGTCAAAGACATCCTCAACGGCACTGAGCCACTGTACCAAAGTTTGCGCAAGCTGTTAGAGTCGCTTTAGGGACGTCGATTTAATAACTTACGGCTCCGGGTCAATGCGACTTAACCTCTTTTTGCACCTGTACATCGACTACGCTTAGCAACTACAGCCGCGCATAAACAGTCATTATTGTTGGTGTCAAGTGCCGGAGATGGCTTGCTTGAGTACCTAAGAATAGCTTATAAAACACCATAAGTGAGCGTATTTTGACAGCGTCGGCAGCCTGAGAACCTTCGGACGCCTTATCTTTGCCGATCACTCAGATAGAAACTATGTATAATCTAATTTTATTTGGCCCTCCTGGCTCTGGTAAAGGAACCCAGGCGGAACTTCTTGTGAAGCAATACGGCTTTCTGCATATTAGTACCGGCGATATGTTCCGGTTTGAACTCAAGAACAATACGCCTCTTGGTGAGGAAGCCCGTGCCTATATGGATCGGGGGGACCTGGTGCCGGACGAGGTTACCATCGCGATGCTCCGTAAGCGGGTGGAACAAAACCCCGGCGTAACGGGTATTATCTTCGATGGGTTTCCGCGTACGGACCCGCAAGCTGTTGCCCTTAACGAACTGATGGAAGAACTCGGTAGCCAGATTGATGCTTTGATTCTACTGGATGTAAACGACGATGAAGTGGTTCGCCGTATCCTGAGCCGTGCTGCTACCAGCGGCCGGGCGGATGACCTAAAGGAAGAAACCGTCCGGACGCGCTACCGGAACTTCATTAACTACACCACGCCGGTTTTTGATTACTACGATCAGTTGGGCCTTGCCCATAAGATTAACGGCATGCGAAAGATCGTACACGTTGCGATGGCGGTTGATAATATCGTGGGACCTAGTATTGATGATTAATCTAACCTTAGGTACACGATGCGCGCTCTACTATCCAGAGCGCAGAAATTAAGAATACAGTGGTGATGCCGAACTCAGCACTGCTTTCCGGACTTTTACTTCTTCGGGAGGATTATAGAGTATTGATATATGGCTAACGGCAATTTTGTAGACTACGTAAAGATTTACCTGCGCTCAGGAGACGGCGGACCAGGCTCTGCGCACTTTTACCGCGCCAAGGGGATTACCCACGGCGGCCCTGACGGCGGAGACGGAGGGCGCGGCGGCCACATTATCCTGAAAGGGAACCGCCACCAGTGGACGCTGCTTGGCTTTAAATACCGCAAGCACACTAAGGCTCCACACGGAGGTAACGGTAGTGAAAACCACCGTCACGGCGCTGATGGTAACGACGTGATCCTGGAAGTGCCACTGGGTACGATCGTCCGGGACGCTGAAACCGGTGAGGTAGAATTTGAAATGACCCACCACGGCGAAATGAAAACCCTTGTTCCCGGCGGCCGGGGCGGCAAGGGTAACAGCTTTTTCAAATCCTCCACTCACCAAACGCCTCGCTACGCTCAACCGGGAGAAGAAGGGATTGAGACTTGGAAGATTCTGGAGCTCAAAGTATTGGCCGATGTTGGACTGGTGGGCCTGCCAAACGTCGGTAAATCAACCCTACTCTCCGTTGTCTCCGCCGCAAAGCCAGAAATTGCGAACTACGAATTTACGACTCTGGTACCTCAGCTTGGCATGGTACAGTACCGTGACGGGCAAAGCTTCGCCATGGCGGATATCCCCGGTATTATTAAAGACGCTCATCTGGGCAAAGGCCTCGGCCACCGGTTCCTGCGCCATATAGAACGCAACGCAAGTCTGTTGTTTTGTATTTCTGCGGATGCGGACAATATGCAGGGGCAGTATGAGGTGCTGCTCAATGAATTGCGTGAATACAATCCTGAGTTGCTCGATAAACCTCGGTTACTGGCCCTTACCCGCGCAGATCTCGTGGATGATGAGCTCAAGGAAATGAGGAAGAACGAAATTCCTCATGGCATCCCTCACATCTATATTTCCGCAGTTACCGGTGAAGGCCTCACGGTGCTGAAAGACATGCTTTACAAGATGATCATCGCCAGCCGGGAAGATTATGACGGGCAGCAATTTTCCATGGAAGAGGAGTAGAAATTAAGGATTAGAAGCTAGAAAAACAGGCCCGCCGGACACATGTCTGGCGGGCCTATTTTTTTAGTTTCTAGCTTCTAATCTCTAAAGAAAGCGGTCAAGCTGGGCGCCAATCAGGTTCTGAAGCATTGCGCTGGAAAGGTTCTTGGCATCAGTAGCGGAGAAGCCTTGGTCCATGAAGTGGTCTTCGATACGGACCTGAGATTGCTGATAGCTGAGGCGGAAGGCACTGATGATCTGGGCGTGGAGCGGGTCTTCGGCGGCCCATTTGTCGAGATTGGTCAGGATGATGTTTGCCCAGTTGTTGATCCGGCTGGCGGCTACTGCGGTCAATGGTTGGTCGGCATTGACGAGTTGGCTGCGTTGCTGTGCGAGCTGGCGGGCGCGGGTGTCGTTGGCCATGCCGGCGGAAAGGTCTTCGGCGATGGCGAGTAGGGCGTTTACTTCAGGCCACTTACTGATTAGGCCGTGACCACCGGTGGGCTCAAGTGCAATCTCACTGAGCTTACGATACTTCCGAATTTCGGGCATATCGTCCCAGGCGGCTTCGTAAGCAGCCGTGGTGCCTGGGCCGTAAAACCCGTCGATACTGCCGGAGTAGTAACCCTTTTCTTTGAGGACGCGTTGTAGTTCCGCCGAACTGTGGCGTTTGGTTTTGCCGTCAATTGCGGGTAGGTTCATGGCCGGACTGCTGGCCGGATTCGGAAGGGTGGTGTTTGCTACCGTTGGTGCTGCCGTGGTGGGTGGAGCGTAGGGAACGAGGTCTGGAGAGGCCGCGGTACCGTAAGTAGGAGGGGCTGCTGTTGGTTGCGGCGATTTTGGTACGGGGGCTGTTGCCGTCAGATCGATTGGTATCAACGGCTTCTTGATGCCTGTTTCAAACTGGTTGATGGGAATGAGGCGAACGTTATTAATGGTGCGTACGAAAGCGTCGGTATAGCCGAGCTTCCGGATAGTGGGTAGAAAGTTGGCCGCCGTGCGCGCGTCGGGATAAATACCAGTCACAATCTTATTGACGCTGGCCACTGATTCAACGTAAAGTTGGCCAGCTCGTTCCAGCGTTGGCCAGTCGATGGGGCGGCCTCCCGAATGGAGTGCAATCTGGATGACGGTAACCTGCTGCCCGGTATTCAGCGGCAAAGCGTAGGTGCGGGCGTTGCGGAAACCGTTGTTGTTCAGGGAAGCAGCAGTAGCGTTCGCTTTTGTAACTTCGGTGTACTGGCCTACGTATACCTCGATGGTATTGTCTGCACCGGGAGCTCCGTAGACGAAGCCCTGACTGTGTAGCGTCTTGAAGTCATCGGCTTTTACGTCACGAAAGGTACCGACCTTAATGGTGTACAGACTCTGGGCAGCCAGGGTGCTGGTAAGGCAACAAACTAGTAGGAATAGGAAAAATCTTTGCATGGTATTAGTTATGAGGTTCTAATAGGTGAACGCTTTTATTAACGGTTGGTGTTGTCAGGTAGTATAAAAGGCGCGCTGGCGCAGGTGTAAAGAAAGAATCAAGCATACGGTAGAAAAAATTCGGTTTTTTCAAAGCGACCGTTACTTTTTCGTTGCATCCGCGGGTATACCAATAAACAAGCAAGCCTAACCTTACGATAAGGTCAGAAAAACAAGACCAGTTCATGGTTGCTGACGCAAACTGTCACGATGGATTTCTGCGCTACTGCTTGGCCCTGGCCTTTGAGCGGAAGGATGTGAAAGACCTCGTTCAGGACGTACTACTCAGTGCCTACCGAAAAAAATGGACCTCAACGAGCCTTGCTTCTTCACTCTCTCCTGCACCTGCGGAAGACGTTCAGCCACACGGCACGTCGCAGGGCGTTTCCTTTAGCAAGGCCTACACAGGGTAAGCTAGCCGAGTTGACCTGGTTCCGGTATTTTATAAATGCAGGGGGCCGGGAGTATCTCGACGTACTGCAGGAGGGGGGCCTAGCTGAAGCCGAACTGAACGGGCTCTGGCGGCGGCCAAACCTCATCGAGAATAATGCGGTGTCCGTGTTTGGCGAACATTCCTCTAGGGTCCCGCGAGGATTCAGCGTAGGTGTCGGGGCTCTCAAGTGAGAAGTAAGGAAAACCCTCAAACAAGGTTTTAATCAGCGTAGTCTTACCACTCTGCCGGAGCCCAGTGATGGTTATTACCGGATAGCGACCAATTTTCGACCTGATGGCCCTCTCGATGCCGCGAACGATCACAATGATGTTTAACGAAGTAGTACCAATTTACATAGAAAGTTATGCAAATTCGTTTTTGAAAAGCCAATCCGCATGAATACTCATGCAAAATGGCTCTTACCTACTCGTCTAAGTCTTTTGTAATTCACACGTAAATCTACTTTTAGTACCCAAATACAAGAATAGCCCTACTACTTTGCCAGTGGTGTAGCAAAATAGCAGGGCTATTCTTGTATTTGAGCGAATTGGCCTTGCTCTCTAAGGTGAGCAAGCGAAGCGCCGCGAACGGTACTCGCGGCAGCTTATTCTATCATTCACTTCTCCAGCAGTTCTAACAACCCCCGCAGCGGCACCTTAGCCTGGTTAGTCCGGTAGTGCAGGTCATACCGTAGTTCCTGCAGTACTTTCTCAATACGGAAGGTATCGATCAGCACTTCGAGGTCCGTTTCGTCATCGGGGAGTAGGCGGGTGCCATCGGTGGCTTTGCGGTAGGCGGTAAGGAACTCTGCGGAGAGGTAGCGGTTGGCGGTACGTAGCCAGTCTTTCAAATGATCGGCGGTTTCTTCGCGGACGCCAGGGGCGAGGTCTTCGTAGACCAAGCCGCAGGCATAGCTGATGCTACGCATTAGGTTGGCAATGTCTTTAGCGGGGCTACGGCGGAGGCGGCGCTGACTGTAGCTTCGGTCGGGGTCGCCGTCGAAATTCTGAATGATGAAGTTCTCATCAGCTAGGGCTACCTGCATCAGCGTGAAATCACCGTGGATACGGATCTTGTCCGCTTCGATCTTGTGGGCGAAGACGCGCTTTAGTAGTTCATGAACATGTTCTTCCTGGGCGATCACGGCTTCAGCGAGTTTAGTGGTATCCTCATCCAGTTCACTAAGGCTCCTCTTAAGCAGGTCGAGTGTGGCGCGCACATCTCCTTTCAGACCGGCGTAAACGCTACGCTGGTAATGTAGGCTTAAGGCTTCTTTTTTGAAGTTCTTTTCGGATCCATCCTTCACTATGAGGTGGTAAGATGCGAGGGTCCGTCCGAGGTCCGCTAGTTTGGTGATAAACAGTGAACCAAGGATTTCTTGAATAGTCTCCGGCATGTCGCTGTACATCACTTTATCGGTAACAGAAACCTCGTTGGGCTTTGCGTGCGGCGCGTGAAGACTGGGTTGCTGCAGGCGGTTGATCACGTCTTCAGCGAAGCGCTGCACATTATTCAGGACATAATCCCAGGCGTTACCATTGCTCTCGTAGCGCTTTTCGAAGATACACAGGGTGGCGTGCATACTTTTGCGAGGTGAGAAATGCAGCGTGCCTACTACTTTTGGGGCGTTTTTGTAACCACGGCTTGTCAGCAGGTTTTTGACCTCCAGGTCGGGAACGATTTCGGCGTCTACCCTGCGGTAAAACTTAATGTTATAATCCCTGCTTTGCAGCGACATGTATTCCGTGCCGGAGTGGACGAAATTGGCGTCCTGTGCTCCAATGGAGGTGATGCTGTCGTGAGCGATGAAATCCACCCCTTTCAGCTCCCCGAAATCTTTTAGGCCAGCAACGAGTCCGCGCCGGTACTCTTCGTCGTAAAGGGCATCAAGTACGACGATTATTTTATCGCCTACTTCTACCATTCCGAGTACTTCTTCCCGGGCCGCGTAATCTACTTCTTCGCGGGAGTTGTGGAAAGCTAGCGGCAGTTGAACCAGTTCGGGTTGCCCTTCTAGGTAAGAAAGCTCCATCAGTAGCCAACAGAAGTGGCGCTCGCCGTTGGTTTGCATCCGGTAATCAAGGATCTTTACGTGTTCCAGTTGTTCGGCCCGGGCGCCGACCCAACTCGCTGAGTGGAGGTAAGCTGGGAGTACCGTTTTTTCCAGTGTGCGGAGGTTCCCCTTGCTGAAGAAATTCTCGAGCTTACCGGTTACGAGCTGGGCGTTGATGAGGTCACGTTTATCAATACCGCCACGGTTGGCTGATTCGATCTGGAGCCAGTAGTAGCCGTGGCCAGCGAGGGTGACCTGGTAGAGGTCGCGACCAACGTCGTTGAAATAAGTGCGGCCGAATGCTTCCTGCACCCTGCTGCCTTCAAACTCACTCAGGTCAAGCTGGGCCGATTGTGGGTGGCGGCTCAGGTTGATGACTACCACCACCTTCTCTTCCCCGTACTCCCGGGTGAAGGCAAGGATACGCCCGTTCTCCGGCTTAATCCAGTTGATGGTTCCCCGGCCAAAGACCTGGAAATTTTTACGCTTGGCTAGTAGCTTCTTCGTCCAGTTCAGCAGGCTGTTGGGGTTCTGCTGCTGGCGCTTTACGTTTACCCAGCGATAGCTGTACTCGGTATCCCGGATGACGGGCATGTAGAGGCTGTGCGGGTTGGCTTCGCTGAAGCCTGCGTTTTCATTGCTGTTCCACTGCATCGGCGTGCGTACACCATCGCGGTCTTTGAGGTAGATGTTGTCACCCATACCGATCTCGTCACCGTAGTAAAGCACGGGAGTACCGGGAAGGCTCATGAGTAGAACGTTAAGGAGTTTGATCTTTTCGAGATCGTTCTCCATCAGCGGTGCCAGACGGCGGCGGATACCGACGTTGATACGGGCGGTTTTGTCCTCAGCGTAGACGTTGTTCATGAAGTCGCGCTCCTCCTCGGTCACCATTTCTAGCGTCAGCTCGTCGTGGTTGCGCAGGAAGGTGGCCCACTGGCAGTTTGCGGGAATTTCGGGCGTCTGGTCAAAGATATCGGTGATCGGGTGTCGGTCTTCCAGTTTCACGCTCATGTACAAGCGAGGCATGAGGGGAAAGTGATAGTTCATGTGGCACTCATCGTCGTCACCGAAGTAGCTGGCGCTGTCTTCAGGCCACATGTTCGCTTCGGCCAGGAAGAGAACGTTGTCGTAGTTTTCATCTACGTGCTTGCGCAGTTTTTTGAGGTATTCGTGGGTTTCGGGTAAGTTTTCGCCGTTGGTGCCTTCGCGCTCGAAGAGGTAGGGGATGGCGTCGAGCCGGAAGCCGTCGATGCCCATATTCATCCAGAAGTCCAGGATCTCGATGATCTCGCGCTGCACGTCGGGGCTGTCGTAGTTCAGGTCGGGCTGGTGGCTGAAGAAGCGGTGCCAGTAGTACTGTTTGGCGACGGGGTCCCAGGTCCAGTTGCTCGTTTCCGTATCGGTGAAGATGATGCGCACGTCGGGCCACTTCTCGTCGGTATCGGACCAGACGTAGTAGTCGCGTTCTGGAGTGCCGGGTTCGGCGCGGCGCGCGCGCTGGAACCACTCGTGCTGGTCTGAGGTGTGGTTGATGACCAGTTCCGTGATTACCTGGAGGCCGCGGTCGTGTGCGGCTTCGAGGAAACGCTTGAAGTCATCCAAATTGCCAAAGCGATCGGCCACCGTGTAGTAATCCTGAATGTCGTAACCATCGTCGCGCAGCGGGCTAGGGTAGAAGGGGAGGAGCCAGATGGCGGTAATGCCCAGTTCTTCCAGGTAGTCGAGCTTTTGCTCCAGGCCGGTAAAATCGCCGATACCGTCGGCGTTACTATCGTAGAAACCTTTGATGTTGAGTTCGTAGATGATGGCATCTTTATACCACAGTGGTTCGCGACGGTAGCTCTTGGTCATATCTCGGGTGTGCTTATGAATAATTTAACTGGCTTAAAAACGCGAATGGCGGGGAGATGTGCAACTCACGGCGCAAAATGCGTGTTTTTTCCGGTAAGTTTCTGCGTTAGTGCACTAGTACAGTGTAATCTGAATCTTAATACACCAAAGTCTTGGGTTTTTACGCCGTAGCTTCGTTGTTGAAATCCTCATTCCGCTGCGCGGTTACTGTGTGGTAGCTACGGCTAAACTCCGATTTCAACATCCTGCCACACCGCAGAACTATGGCGCCCCTTAGTGGAAACGATATCTACGGGGTGGTCCACTAGGTAGTGGATGTACCCGCTGGTGCATACGCGCGACTGAGGAGCAGAATGGGTGATTTAAAATCTTTCTTTCTAGCCGTGTTCGCGCCACCTCAAAAAAAGTGAAGTGGGAAAGTAGACCTACTACAACCAGTGCCCCATAGAAAACTCCTTAGTCTTCAAGTATCCCCGGTTTTCCTTCACCGGATCAATAATGATCGGCAAGCGGCGAACGACTTCGACTGGCCCCTCTCCGAAAGCCTCCACTTTTTCAGGATTATTGGTCAGCAACTGGATCTTGCTCACGCCCAGATCTTCCAGAATTCCCTGCGCCACTTCGTAGTGCCGCGCGTCGATTTTGAAACCAAGGTGGATATTGGCCTCAATGGTGTCTAGGCCCTTATCCTGTAACTGGTAAGCTTTCAGCTTATTGATGATGCCGATGCCTCGACCTTCCTGGCGCAGGTAAATGACGATGCCCTTTCCCGCAGCGGTAATGCGCATGGAACGGTTGAGCTGTTCGCCGCAATCACAGCGCTTAGAACCGAATAAATCTCCGGTAATGCATTCAGAATGAACCCGAACAATCACCTCTGAGTCGGGGTTCATTTCTGGGTGGACTAGAGCGATGTGCGGAGCATAAGCATCGGGGTCTTCCGAATAGGCAATCATCCGAAAACTGCCGAAGGGCGTCGGGATGAGCGCCTCGGCTCGGCGGGTGGCTGCGGAAGCAGAAGTATCGGGGAGCAGAATGGGGTCGCCTTGTTCGACCATGGGGGAGAAGAATCTTTCGTATTGGAACGTTCGAGGGGGCGTGCGGTTGCGGGTGCACATCAAATAAGGTGCGGAACGCAGGATGCGATTGTAAATTTATTTCTGGTTAAGATGTCGTTGAGCCTGATACCTTTTACCGGCTACGCGATGTTATTATTGTGAAGCCTAGGAACGCGAATAGAATAAAACCAGATTTTCTGACCTGGCGTTTTTGTTCCTGCTGTCGCGAAAAATCCTTTGCATAGCATCGCTACGGAAATTATTTTTGGCGACAGCAGGGGCAAAACAAGACGGTCAGAAATCTGGTTTTATTTTGTTCGCGTTCCCTAAACATACCTATGAAAAATATTCCTCTTCTTCTCCTGATCTGTTTGCCAGTACTGTTTATCAGTTGTGGCCTATTCAAGCCGGCTGATTCCACTAATGGCATTCGTTCGGGGACTATGAGTACCCGCCCTAGTGGCTCGGGGAGCACAGCGTCGTACATCCGTGCGGACATCGTAGGCCACGCCAAAGAACTGATGGGGCTTAGGTATAAATATGGTGGCAATAATCCGCGCCAGGGCTTCGATTGCTCCGGCTTCGTGCTCTATCTGTACCAAAACGCGGGCATCGACATCAACCGCATTTCGCGCGATCAGGCTAAGCAGGGCAGATCGATTCCCACCAATAGAGCCCGTCCGGGAGACCTGGTGTTTTTCAAGCGGAATGGGAAAGCTGTTCACCACGTCTCGGTGATCGTTGAGGTCGGGGTGAATAAACTTATTGTGGTTCACGCTACGAACAGTGGGGTGATTCGGGAGAATATTCTGGAGAGCCGGTACTGGGAACCGATGATTTATCAGGTGCGGGATATTCTGAACTGAATTAGGCGCGGCCGCAGGATACAAGGATAGGTTTTTTAAAGAGCAATGCCGCAGCTTGGTCCCGCTACGAACTTATTCAGCGTTTCTTTGCGTCGTAAACTGGTAACTAATCATTCAACTCTCATAACCTTGTCCTCTCTCTCATTTCTTCTGGAAGGTCTACGTAATATTCGAACTACCGGAACCTTTACGCGTAGCAGCACCGCGTTGTGTGAGGCCGCTATTGACCGGATCGATTTTAACAACACTCGGGTAATCGTTGAATTTGGCGCCGGTGACGGCGTGATCACGAAACACATCCTGAAGCGTTTGCACTCCGAGGGGAAGGTGATTGCTTTTGAAGTGAGCGAAGACCTCTGTGCTGACATGCGTGCTATCGGTGACCCGCGGCTCGTGGTGGCACAGGACAGCGCGAAGAATATCCGCCACTGGCTGGATAAAATTGGTGCCGACCAAGCAGATCACATTGTCTCCGCCATCCCGTTCGCCGTATTGCCGCAGGAACTAGGCAAAGCCATTGTAAGGGCGGCAAAGGACAACCTCCAGACGGGTGGTTGCTACAGCCAGGTGCATTACAGCCTGAAGACTAAATCCTACTACGAAGAAGTATTCAGTAAGGTGGATGCACGGCGGGTTTGGGCTAATTTGCCGCCGGCTTGGGTTTTGTATTGCCAGTGGTAAACGGACGAAGGGCTAACGTTAGACCGTTATTGAACCGGCGTTCTTAAAAGCCTAAAACGTTAGGGATGGTTCAGTTAAGTGTGTCTGGGTTAATATTGGCCTCCCACTAGTTTAACTACGGATGCGTATGTTGTGAACAAATGTATCACCCAGCCCTCATGCGTACCCTTCCCTTGCTCCTTTTAAGCCTTCTTTGCACCTGCGTCAGCGCCCAAATAGGCCTGCACCCGCCGAGCGTTGATTTTCAGCAAATAAAAAGCGACCACGCCCGCATAATTTTCCCGAAAGGCTATGAAGCGCGGGCCATGCGTGTCGCCTCGCTGATCGATGAGTTACAGGCGAACCATACGCAGAGTATTGGAGAAAAAATCTTCGACATTGACCTGGTATTACAAACGGAGACCACCGAAATTAACGGTTACGTGGGGCTGGCCCCGTTCCGTTCCGAATTTTATGCCACGCCGCCTCAGCAACTCAGCTTCCTAAGTAATACTGACTGGCTCGACCTGTTGACGATCCATGAATACCGCCACGTACAGCAGAATAGCAACGAACGGCGCGGGCTAACCAAGCTGTTCTCCTGGCTGCAGGGCCAAAGTGGGTGGTCAGTACTGAGCTTCCTGGCGACGCCGAACTGGTTCAGCGAGGGCGACGCGGTGGTGTACGAAACGGCCATGAGCGGATCCGGAAGGGGCCGTACGCCCGCCTTCAGCTCCACCCTGCGCAGTTTGCTCGACGAGAACATTATCTATTCTTACCCGAAGGCCCGCAACGGCAGTTACCGCAGCCTGGTGCCCGATCATTATCGCTACGGCTACAGTACGTTGACTTACGCCCGGGAGCGGTTCGGGAACGACGTATGGAAGTCCGTTTTACACGACGGTGCTGCCTACAAAGGCCTGATCTATCCCTTCAAAAGGGCGCTGAGAAAGAAGACGGGCTACAATCCTAAGCGTCTGTACCAAGCCGCGTTGCTCGACCTGAAAGCCCGGCAGGATAGCGCACTGGCCGCTCGCGGACCGTTGGTGGAGGGCGATAATTTCGGAGAAACCTCCCGGGAGGTTCGTAATTACCGCTTTCCTGGTCTTGACGATCAGGGTAGGGTAGTAGCCTTGCGCTCGGCCTACAAAAGCACGCCGGCATTGGTGTTGGTGAATGCGGATGGAGGTAAGGATGAGAAATTGACCTCCGTCGGTATCCAGCGGGAACCTTATGTACATGTTCGGGGTAACCTTGCCGTCTGGATGGAAAATCGGGTAAACCCCCGCTACACGAATGAACGCTTCTCCGAAGTGATGCTGTACGATATGAAAAGCGGCTATAAAAAGCAACTGACCACAAATGGCAAGTACTTCTCTCCCGCGCTGAGCTTCGACCGCCGGCGCATCGTAGCCGTAGAGAACGCTCCACTAAAAGGACCGCCCGCCATCGTTGTGCTGGAGAGCAATACCGGGAAAGTAGCCGCCAGGTTTAAGATAGGTACGCAGTCCATTTCTTTTCCCCGCTTCTCTCCGGACGGAGGTACGGTGTACTTCTATGATATTGGCTTTCAAGGGGTAGCGCTAAGGGCGTTGAATCTGGAAAGTGGACAAATAAAAATGCTGCAAGAACGGAGCCACGAACCACGCGATTACTTACAGGTCACGGAAGACGGGAAGTTGGTGTTCAGCAGCGGCCGCGACGGTATCGATAACGTATACCAACTCGATCCGGAGACGGGGAATACACGACAACTGACGAACGTTCGGATCGGCAGTTCCTACCCGTTTCTCTCGCCGAATGGGCACCTCTATTTCGCCGAAGCGACTCCTCGGGGAGAGCGGCTGCGGCGGCTTAACCTGAACGGAGAGACCAAATCCACCGGAGGGCTTTACCCTGGTCTACCTACCGGTGGCAACCCTGCCGGGCCCAACGTTTTTGAACGGCCGGCAGCGTTCAGCGACGAAGCGGGTGACCTGACGGGCAACCTGGAAGTTAGGAACTACGAAGTGAAGGATTTTAGTGATAAACTCGGTGGGATGAAACTGCACAGCTGGTCGTTCAACGGTAGCTACGTTACTCCGGGGTTTGAAGTGGAGGCCGCTAATGCGTTGAATACGGTTCGCGTCCGGGCCGGGGTAACCTATAATATCGATGAAGAGCGGACCTCTACCGGATTGAACGTGCTGTACGGAGGCTTCTTTCCGGTGCTGAGCCTGGGCGTCAACTCCACCGGGCGGCGGTATAATACGATTGACCCGAGACGGGATACCGTAATTATCCGTGGTTATGATTTTAACCAGCAACGGTTCAGCTTTGGGGCACAGGTGCCGCTGACCTGGGTGAATGGAGATTTTCAATCACAGCTCGTTCCTGCTTTGAGTTTTGGCTACGTTACTACTTCGGATTCGGAGCTGGAACAGGCACCGGACGGGTTCGCGGATGTTAACCTGGCGGTGAGTGGTAGCTTTTTACACCGGACCGCTTATAAACAGGTGCAGCCGCGGCTGGGGGCTACGGCAAGGCTGTCGTATGCCTCGGTTCTTGGCGGACCTGACGGGAGCAGGCTTTTGTTCCAAAGTTCTCTTTACCTACCGGGGTTATTTCCGACACACGGCCTTAAGCTCGATTTTGATTTGCAATCCGAGAATGTAGGTAACACCTACAGGTACCCTAACGCCTTCAATTATGCCCGCGGCTATGATGGTTCACTGAACGACCAGGTGTTGCGTATTGGGGTGAATTACCAGTTGCCGGTATTGTATCCTGACTTCGGGATCGCGGGGATTACTTACTTTCAACGGGTTCGCCTTAATGCATTTTACGATTACAGCCGGTTGGCGGTTGAAGGCTTTAACCTTACGCGGCCGAATATGAGTTCTCTTGGTGGTCAGCTCCTTTTTGATAATATCTGGCTGAACTCTGCTCTGATTACGCTGGGTGTCCAGGCGGCGTATTTACCGGATGCTTTTCCGGGGCAGGACAAGGTGGACTTTCGGATCTTGTTTAGTGGTGGGTTTTGACTTTGCGCCTAGCGGCGCTAGCTGGTGTGGGCACATGTGGAGGGCCCGCGGCTTTGCCTTTTATTGCGTCCCGGGCTACTGTTCGATCCCTTTGGGATTATACTACCGTTGGGAACACGAGGTGAAAATGCTTGCCTGTACGGGCGACCGGTGGGAGGGCCGTATTCGCTAGCGCGAACACATTCTCACCTCAAGTGGCCAATAGTAGTAGCGTAAGGTGGAGCTACCCTTTTACCCATTCCCGCACTGCTTCTCGTTGCAGTTTGCCAACGGGTAAAACCTGAGCGTTCTTCATCACCAGTTGGTTGCCCTCCAGATAATCCACCAGGGCTTTGCGGACGACGTGGCTTTTGTGAATCTTAAGAAAGTCGGCGGAGGGCAACTCTTCCATCATCCCACTGAGGGTGCGGGTGGTGAGGAGGAAGCTGTCGCCGGTCCATATTTTGACGTAGTTACCGTAGCTTTCGAGAGAGTGGATGTCGGCAAACTCCACCCGGCGGTACTGGCGATCTACTTTGACGAAGAGGTGGTCTTCCCTTGCTTCTGTCCCTTCCCCTGCACCTGCGTTCTCGCCTAATTCTGACCTTACTTTATTGACTGCGCGTAGGAAGCGGGTGAAGCGGAAGGGCTTCAGCAGGTAATCACTCACCTGTAGTTCGAAACTCTCGATGGCGTATTCCTCAAAGGCGGAGGTGATGATTACGCGGGGTTTGTGCTCCAGGGTGCGGAGGAAGTCGAGCCCCTGGAGTTTGGGCATGTTGATGTCGAGAAAGATGAGGTCCACCTGTTCCCGGCTGAGAAAACCATAGGCTTCAGTGGCGCGGTGGCAGTTGCCGATGATGTTCAGAAAATCAAGGTTTTTGGCGTAGGCTTCTACGACCTGATGGGCCAGGGGCTCATCGTCGATGATCAGAGCGGAGATGGTGTTGGTTGGGGAGGACAATGTGGAGAGGATGTTTAGGAGCTTAAAACTACTACTTTAAGACCGTCCGGCGACCACCTTCCTTCAGTCGGTAATAGTTGTCGGCTTCAATCAGTAAGCCTTCGGATGAGCCGTGGGGCCAGTTCATCTCATGGTCAGAAGGGTGTTTTACATCGACGGCGATCACTTTTCCGTCGAAGTGTGTTTTTACGCGGTACTGAAGTGTATGGCCGACGATTATATCTTTAGCCCCGAATTTATTCAGGCTCGCGGTTACTTCTTCCATGCTTGGATCTTCCTTGAAATAACCCCGGTACCAACACGGTCCCGTTCGCCCAGAAAGTAGCAATTTGTGTTCGTTGCCTTCTGCCTTCGGGAAATATGACTTTCGATAATTGCTGCGAATGACGGTATTTATCACTTCGATGCTGAGTTCGGATTGGGCCAGATCGGGATGCAGGCCGCCGTGAACGAAGAGGTGGCCGTTGACTAATTCTATGGCGTTTTTGCTTTCCAACCAGCGTCCGATGTAGGTCTCCTGTCCGGTGAGTTCGTGCTGTTGGCGGTTAAGCATGGAAGCGACAAGGCGGTATTTTTCGGATGCCGAGCCAACATTGCCATGCATCGCCTTGAGCTCGTGGTTGCCGATGATGTAGTGTACCTGGCCGCCGTGCTGCAGGGCGGTCTGTTCGAGGTAGTGAATGAACCAAAGTACCTGCGTTACGTAAGCACCCCGGTCTACGAAATCACCTACGAGGACGAGGTGCCCGTTGCCGAACGTCCAGTTTAAGTTTTTATCAACTACATCGTGGTGGATCAGGAAATCGCGGAAGGCACGGTAGTTGCCTTCAATATCGGAAATGGCCAGGATCGGGTGGCCATCGTCATAGATGGCCGGTGGAATGCTGAAGTGATCCGACAGCGCGATTTGAAAACTACTGGAGTCGTAGGGGTAATGGGAAGTCACGAAGGGAAGGTTGTTGACACTGTGGGTGTCACTCTTTACCCCAAATCCGTCGTCACGGTTACCCTGAATGTAGTTGACGCTGAGGCTTGAATCACCTTCGTAGAATAGATGAGGACCTTCGTTGTGCAAGTCTTTGAAGTGCTCGTAGGTGCCGTAGTTGAGGGTCGCGCCCTGGGAGAGGCCAAATAGCACTAGGCAGGGTAGAACGACAACGAGGGTTAGGAAGAGGTGCTTTAGGTAACGTAGTATGCGGGTTTTCATTTTGCGGGGAATTTGAGTACAGGGAGGTCGGCTCTTCCGGAAGGAGGAGGTCATTTTTTTGGTAATCAGCAAGGGAGTAGAGGCCTGAGCTATAGCAGCTGCTCGTCAAGGTTAGGCACCAGTTCTTTCACACGCAGTTCTTCAAGCAGGGGTAGGGCATCTCCCCAAATATTTAGCCGGACGCAGTACTCATCCGGTTGGGTATCGACCTGAATGTCGTATTCGCCGGGATAGAGCAGTTCGAGGCGGCGGTGGAGATTTTGGAGGCCGATGCCGCCGGAGCGTACGTTGGCGGCAGCTTCGGGTTCCAGGGAATTGCGGCAGGAGAAGTTGATCTCTCCGTCTATTTCTGTCAGCTTCAGCTCCAGGAAACATTCGCCGACGGAAGGTTCGATGCCGTGTTTGAAGGCGTTCTCAACGAGAATGATGAAGAGCAGCGGCGGTATTTTAAGGTCGGGGTTTTCCATGCTTACCGTGAACTCAATGTCGGCATCCTGGTAGAGGCGGATGCGCTGGAGGTCGAGGTAATCTTTCAGGTATTTTACTTCTTCGTGGAGTGCAACCCGTTCTTCTTTGGCGCGGTAGATGACGTAGCGCATGAGCTCCGATAGCTGGAGAACGGTGTCGGGGGTTTCCGGCGCCTGCTTCAGGCTGAGGGAATACAGGTTGTTGAGGGTATTGAAGAAGAAGTGTGGGTTTACCTGTTGTTTAAGCAGGTCGAGTTCGGTACTCGTCTTTTCCTTTTCGAGCAGGGTGATGGTCCGCGTTTTGTGGACCCATTCGAGGAAAAGAACTACGGGGATGGAGAAGATGAGGAAACCAGCAGCTGCGGCAAAACCTTCCGGAGCTATAGCGCCGCCTTTGAAACCTGAGGTATGCATGTCCCAGTCTCTGACTAGTGGGAACAGGCGGGCGTATGCACCATGAATCGGCGCGAATGCCAGCATGGCTGCCACCCCGCCGACCACGTAATACAGCAAACCCCGTTTAATCAATAATTTGCGGTACAGGAACTTATGATGTACCTGAAAGAGGGCGAGGTAGGGAAGGTAGACAAGTAAGACCTGGACAACGGCGCTCAGAAAAATGCCAACCATAATTAGGTCGTTTACCTCGCCTGAAATTTGGCCGAAATCCGAATTTGAGGCAACTGCAAGCATCGCCGCTAGAACGGAGAATACGCCGATGATGATGGTGGGACTGAAGTGGCGGCTAATGCGTTTGCGTACGTTGGGTAGCCAGGAATTTTGCACCAGACCGTGCAGCACGGCTGCCGTTCCGAACAATGTTATCCCGGTCACGGCGGTACCGACTATTACATCATCTAACGAATTCAGAATGACCGGAGGATCACCTTCAGCAATCAACGCGACTAGCCCGGCGGCTAGCCAGGGATAAATACCAAAAATAAAAGACCATAGCCCCCGGTACTTCCACCTGCTTAGCTGGGCTTTAAGCTTTTGCCGAACATGTATAAACCAGAAAGTTGGTAGGAAAACAAGGGACATCTCCAGTAGGATGGTCATGAAAGTCCCGACGGAGTACGGTTCTGACTCCAAGGTCATTATCAGACTGACCGCCGTCATGACGGTGACGAAAATCCAAAGGTCGCTCTTCAGGAAAAAGCTTTCGACCCGGTCGTAAATTTTATTGATTGGTGCGAGCATGATTATCCGTTTCCGTAAGCTATCCTTTGTTTGAGCATACTACAAAAGAAAGGCTCCGGGTAAGTTCGGACAAAAAATACTGATGTACGTGCCGGGAGGCGTGATGAACGTCGGTTCCCGCTTATCTAATCTTAAGTCTTCGGAACGTTTTCGGGAAGAAATGACAAGCTTGTTGGCGTTTCTACATTATCCTGAACTGCGGTAAAGGTGTCGAGCATTATAAGGACGCGCGCCGAAACCAAACAGCCCGCCCGGAACAAAATGTCCGGGCGGGCTGTAAGCGCTAAAGCAAAATCTGGTTTACAGACCAAGCAGCAGCAGCGTAGGATCTTCCAGTAACTTGATGACCTTCACCAGGAAGGTAACCGAGCTGGAACCATCAATCACGCGGTGATCGTAACTAAGTGCGAGGTACATCATGGGGCGGATGACGACTTCACCGTTAACCGCCACGGGCCGCTGGATGATGTTGTGCATACCCAGAATGGCGCTCTGCGGCTGGTTGATAATCGGGGTGGAAAGCATGGAGCCAAATACGCCGCCGTTGGTGATGGTGAACGTTCCGCCGCTCATCTCCTCCATGGACAGTTTGTTGTCGCGGGCGCGGCCGGCGAGGTCCTTCAGGTTCTTCTCGATGTCGGCGAAGCCGAGGCTCTCGATGTTGTGGATGGGGGGGACAACGAGTCCGGTTGGGGTGCTTACGGCGAAGCTGATGTCGACGTAATCGTGGTAGATTAGGCTCTTATCGTCTTCACCCATCTGGGCGTTCACGTCGGGCATTTCCATCAGCACCTGGGCGCAGGCCTTGGCGAAGATGGACATGAAACCGATCTTTACGCCGTGCTTGGCGACGAACTGTTCCTGTACTTTTTTGCGCAGCTCCATCACGGCACTTAAGTCCACTTCGTTGAAAGTGGTGAGCATGGCCGTTTGGTTTTTAGCGCTCACCAGCCGGCTGGCGATGGTGCGGCGCATGCGGCTCATTTTCTCGGTGCGTACTTCACGGCTAAATGCTGTGGCAGTTTTCGCTGCGCGGCTTCCTTCGGAGGGAGGCGCGGCCGCAGGTGCGGGGGAAGCTTTTTGAGGAGCGGGGGCCGGAGCCGGAGCCGGGCTTACTGCTGCTTTCTGAGCGTCTTCTTTGGTGATACGACCATCACGGCCGGTACCGTTTACGGAAGTAGCTTCCATTCCTGCTTCGCGGAGGATCTTGCCGGCGGCGGGGCTGGGGGTGCCGGTAGCGTAGTTGTCCGCTTTAGGTGCGGCGGTGGGCTCGGCTTCTGCTACCGGAGCGGGAGCGGGAGCGGGAGCGTCTTCTTCCTTGGGAGCATCGTCTCCACTATCATCAGGGGCCGCGCTGGTGTCGATCTTAGCAACCAGGGCACCGATCTCGAGGTCGTCGCCTTCGGCAGCGACGTAAATGAGTTTGCCGGCAGCTTCGGCTGGGAATTCCAGCGTAGCCTTATCGGATTCAAATTCACAGATCGACTCGTCGAGTTCAACGTAGTCGCCATCGGCCTTAAGCCATTCCGACAGGGTTACTTCGGTTACTGATTCTCCGATGACGGGGACTTTCATTTCGACTATGCTCATGATCTGTATGTTTTTATTAGCTATAAGCTGACGATTCAACGCCTTTACCTACCGGAGGTTGAGTATAAAGTGTTGAGATATCGTTGTTGGGGCGAAGGTCGGTAAAAATATTGTTTGGAACAAGTTCGCGATGGCCCTTACGTACGGCTTCACCATATCGCTATACCCATCGGTAAGAAAGGTATCCCTCCGGGGATACTGGGAGGATAAACAGGTTCTAAGCTCCTTAAAGCATTCATCGCACCTGCGTGCGCGCCAAAAAAAACGGGCCGCCTTCCGGGAGAAGAAGACGGCCCGTAACTAGGGTACACTCAGGTAAACCGGAGCGGAAGCTTAGAGGGTAAAACTCAAGCGCGCGAATGCATAACGCCCGTTGGCCCCGAACTGCTGCGAACGGCGGCTGTAGAGGAAGCGACCGCTCGACTGGTTGGCTTCGATGTTAAGGTCCGGGTAAATATCCAGCAGGTTATTGGCACCAACGGTGAAGCTGAGACGCTCGTTGAACTGGTAGCCCAGGCTGAGGTCAGTTACCGTCTTACCTGCAAACTCCTGGTCGTTAGCAACGTTGTTAGTCGCTTCATCAACGGCACCGAAATAGACGTTGCGGAAGAAAACCGTCAAGTTGTTCAGCTTGTAGTTTAAAGTGAGGTTGATTTTCGTACGGGGTACGGCACTTTCAAGGAAGACCTGGCTGGTGCGGTCGAAGTAAGTGTCTTCGAGGCCTTCCAGTACCGAACTGGTGTTTACTTCCTCCAGTGTAGTTTGAGCAAAGGTGGCGGCTAGGCTGGTGCTAAGGCTACCGGCACCGAGCTTGGCTTTGTGCGTAACCACTACATCGATACCGCTGGTGCGGGAGTCGATGGCGTTGGCGAAGAAGGCCGCCCGGCTGGCGTTGGCAGCCTGCAACAAACGGCTGATCTCTTGCTCCTGTGGCGTATCGTTGCCGCCCTTGAACTGGCCGGTAAGTACTACCCGGTCTTTAATGTCGATGATGTAACCATCGATGGTGATCGATAGGTTCGCGCTGGGAATACGACCGGTAAAGCCACCACTGAAGTTGGTACTTTCTTCCTGTTTGAGTTGGGGAATACCGAGCAATTGTGCTGGCCGGCTTTCGTTGTTGAACACTCCAACCTCGAAGGCTTCGCCGTCGACAAAGATCGTAGAAGTAGAGCTAAAGTTTAGCTGGTGTAAAGACGGAGCGCGGAAGCCATTACTGGCTGCGGCGCGGAAGGTCCAGTCGTTGGAAATCTTGTAGCGGGTTGTCAGCTTACCGTTGACGGTAGAACCAAAGTCGCTGTAGTTCTCGAAGCGTACGGCTAAACCGAGCAAGAACTTATCGGTAAGGTCGGCTTCGATGTCTCCGTATAAAGCGACACTGGTGCGGAAGGCGTCTACCTCATTGGTGGGGCTAAAACCGGGGAACACCTGGGCACCACAGGGCTAACGCATACTATTTTGAAAAACCTTGTCCCGAGCCTTATCTGACCACGTAGCTCTCATTCGTTTATGTTTCACGCCAACTTTACTCGGTCCATCTGCGTGCAGATTAATGCTCA
>Ga0306864_1000269_pt1 | contig 24955 bp, 26 predicted proteins | sample AntRauTorckE5430_FD_190448 | JGI IMG/M metagenome (GOLD analysis project Ga0306864, IMG submission 190448) | Saline lake microbial communities from Rauer Islands, Antarctica - Metagenome Torckler E5 #430 (v2) (version 2) | ecosystem: Environmental > Aquatic > Non-marine Saline and Alkaline >...
AATTCTATCAAAAACTAAATCCTTTCAATCCTTGCTCCGATTGCATTTAATCGACCATCAATATTTTGATAACCTCTATCAATTTGACTAATATTATCAATGATACTGGTACCTTTTGCACTCATCGCAGCGATTAAAAGCGAAACTCCTGCACGAATATCTGGGGAAGTCATGCGGATGCCTTTGAGTTGGTTTTGACGAGCCAAACCGATGACGGTCGCGCGGTGTGGGTCGCACAAAATAATTTGCGCGCCCATGTCGATTAGTTTATCCACGAAAAATAAACGGCTTTCAAACATCTTTTGATGAATCAAAACACTGCCTTTCGCTTGTGTCGCCATGACGAGTAAAATACTCATCAAATCGGGTGTAAAACCAGGCCACGGTGCATCATAAACGGTCAAAATTGAACCGTCAATAAAGCTGTGGATTTCGTAAACGTCTTGTTTTGGAATGTGAATATCATTGCCTTTGATGTCCATTTGCACACCGAATTTTTCAAAAACAGACAGGATATTTCCCAACTCATCGATGGCACAATCTTTAATTGTAATTTCGGATTGTGTCATGGCTGCCAAACCGATAAAGCTACCGATTTCAATCATATCTGGCAAAATTCGGTGTTCCGTTCCGTGTAGTTCGCTTACGCCTTCGATGATTAACAAATTCGAGCCGATGCCCGAAATTTTTGCACCCATTCGGTTCAGCATTTTACACAATTGCTGCACGTAAGGTTCACAAGCTGCGTTATAGATTTGTGTTTTACCGTTCGCCAAAACACTGGCCATAACTACATTTGCCGTACCAGTCACGGAAATTTCTTCCATTAAAATATACGCCCCTTTCAGCTCCGAAGCGGTGATACGGAAATGGTCTTCATGGAAGGTAAAGGTTGCTCCTAATTTTTCAAAACCCAAAAAATGGGTATCCAAACGACGACGACCAATTTTGTCACCGCCTGGTTTTGGCAAATATGCCCGACCAAAACGAGCCAAAAGAGGGCCAATCAACATGACTGAGCCACGGATTTTTTGTGCATCTTGTTGGAAGGCTGTGGAATCCAAATATTCTAAATCAATATCATCGGCTTGAAAAGTATAAGTGTCGGCACTGATTTCTTCAATTTTGACACCAAGTCCTTCTAATAAGGATAATTGTTTGCGAATGTCCAAAATGTTCGGAACATTGGAAACCGTCACTTTTTCAGCGGTCATCATCACCGCACACAAAATCTGTAACGCTTCGTTTTTTGCTCCTTGTGGCGTAAGCTCACCTTGTAGGCGGTGACCACCTTCTACTCTGAATGAATCTGTTTGCATAGTTAGACTTTAGATTTTAGATTTTAGACGTTAGATATTAGACGTTAGATTTTCAAGTCTAAAATCTAAAATCTAACGTCTAAAGTCTGGTATAAAAACTCGACAAAAATACAAATGAGAAAAGGGAATATCGAATAATAAATCAAGAATAATGAATGTTGAAGGCCACAGAATGTGGTGTAACTTCTTTGTTCAAAACCATTAATTTAAAATTTGATATTCCCTTTTGTATTTAAAAAATAATTCCAAAAACTATTTTCTACGTCTTTTCGGTGCAGCACTACTTGTCCGTTTTGCTCTTCCAGTACTACTGCTGGCAGGACTTCGGCTTGTACGGTTAGCTGTAGTGGTTGTGCGTTTTGTACGAATTGGTGAACGATTTGAAACACTTCTCTGAGGCGTTTGCGAACCGAGTAGGCTATCAATATTCGCATCTTCTTCTAATAATAATTCACCATTAGAAATTTCAGTCAAATTTTTACGAATCATCTCATCGCTCACGTTATTCTGATTCCAAGTATTGTAAGACATTTTCATATAAGAACCGATTACTTGAACGTAATCTTCTTTCATTTCTTCGTCTTCCATTTCGGCAGCTTTCCGTATCATTTCCTGAATATTTTTACCATAATGACGGTATTTTATTCTATTACCAGGATAAGGTAATGGGTCAGGACGTTTGTAAGCATCTTCTTTAGAAAGAATTTCGCAAGGAGGTACTACATCTAAGTCATAATCAGCGATACGGAAGATGTGTGACCAAAGTTTAGCCACATAATCATCAATATTTCGAGATTGAGGATATAATTGTTGGATTAATTCTACAATCGTTTCAACAAAAAGTTGGCGTTCCTCTTTGTCCTCAACTACTTTTGCGTGTTCGATTAATAATTGAATATTTCTACCATATTCAGGGATAATAATATCCGGTCTTGATGTGTTATAATTCATTTTTTTATTATTTTATTCCTTCACGGCTTCACTGTTTTAGAGTTATATCGTTATTTAAATAGTGAACGATGACAATCATTTAACCATGAAACGAAATTTTATTCAACAGTAACTGATTTTGCTAAATTACGAGGTTGGTCAACGTTGCAGCCTCTAATTAAAGCAATATGATAAGACAATAATTGAAGCGGCACGACAGAAATTAAAGGTGATAATGGTTCTATCGTTTCAGGAATTTCGATGGTGTAATCAGCTATTTCGCTAATCGTCGTATCTCCCTCCGTCACGATGGCAATGACTTTACCTTTTCGTGCTTTGACTTCTTGAATATTGCTAACAATTTTTTCGTGTGCACTTTTGTTCGTTGCGATGATGACGACAGGCATATTCTCATCAATCAAAGCGATTGGTCCATGTTTCATTTCCGCAGCTGGATAACCTTCCGCATGGATATAGGAAATTTCTTTTAGTTTTAACGCACCTTCTAATGCAACTGGGAAATTATAGCCCCTTCCTAAATACAAAGAATTGTTGGCACTTGCTATTTCCTGTGCAATATACTTAATTTTAGAATTTAACGCTAAAACTCGCTCGATCTTTGCAGGAATATTTTCTAAGGATTGTAATAACTGATAATAATACGAACGGCGAATTGTACCTCGTTTGTATGCTAATTCAATCGCCATCATGGTCAAAACGGTAACTTGACCCGTAAATGCTTTCGTAGAAGCGACGCCAATTTCTGGCCCAACATGAATATATGTTCCAGCATCGGTAATTCGAGGAATCGAAGAACCAACCACATTACAAATGCCGTAAGTCAACGCACCGTATTTACGAGCTAACTCTAAAGCAGCTAACGTATCGGCAGTTTCACCAGATTGTGAAATCGCAATAATGACATCATCTTCCGTAATAATCGGGTCACGGTAGCGAAATTCCGAAGCATATTCTACTTCAACTGGTACTCTCGCTAATTCTTCAAACAAATATTCGCCAATCAACGCTGCATGCCAAGAAGTGCCACAAGCTACGATGATTAAACGTTTGGCACGAGTCAAACGATTTTCAAAATCGTTCATACCGCTCAATTTGATGCTGCCGCTTTTCGCATTCAATCGACCTCTTAAACAATCCGCAATCGTTTTCGGTTGTTCGTAGATTTCTTTTAACATGTAATGTTCAAAATCACCCTTTTCCAAAAGCTCTATTTCAAGATCTAATTGTTGAATTTGAGGCGTTTGTAATTCATTACCAATAATAGATTTTATTTCAAGGCCATTTTCTAAGTCAAGTGTAACAATTTCTTGATCATTGACATAAATAACCTCTTTTGTATATTCGATAATTGGCGTAGCGTCAGAACCTAAAAAATATTCTCCTTCCCCAATACCAACCACCAACGGGCTACCTTTACGAGCCGCTATTAATTTAGTTGGTTCTTTTTTATCAATCACCGCAATTGCGTAAGCTCCAACGACTTTCGTCAATGCAATTCTGACCGCTTCGGCTATGGGCTTTCCAGTTTGTTTTTGAACTTCTTCAATCCAATTCACCAAAACTTCGGTATCGGTTTCGCTATGAAAAACATAGCCTTTACCGACTAAAGTTTCCTTCAATGAAGCATAATTCTCAATAATACCGTTATGAATCAAGGTAATATTACCACTCATCGAAATATGTGGGTGAGCGTTGGTGTCATTGGGTTCGCCATGCGTAGCCCAGCGAGTGTGACCAATTCCTAAGGATCCGGATACGTCCAGCGTTTCCACAAAACCCTCTAAATCCTTAACTTTTCCTTCTTTTTTGTAAACCTGTAAGCTTCCATTAAATAATGCAACCCCTGCACTATCATATCCACGATATTCCAAACGCTGTAAACCCTTTATTAAAATAGGATAAGCGTCCCGTTTTCCGATATATCCAACTATTCCACACATAGGCGATAAATTTAATTGCTGAAATTTTATTGTGAGATTTGGTCTGCGAAAAATTCATAAATCATAAAAATTGGAAAATGTATTTAGAACGACTTATGAATTTGAAATCAATCTTAATTTGAAGTATTAATTTTTTTGGAAAGAACAGAGCCTAAAAAAAAGCGATGAGCAGTAGATATTTTCAAAATATCTACTGCTCTATAATTTATAAAATAGACAATAACACATTGATTAGAGGTATTATTTTTGATTTTAAGGGTCTATTTTAAGCAGTCTTGATTACTCAATATCGGTGTAGCTTAATTTGAATTTAATTGGAAATTCGCTGTGTCCCGAACCACCGAGGATAGCTCTACTCGCAACTTGTGCTTTCGGTTGCGTCACAATATAAACTGAATTATCTCTCAATCCATCAACCATATCTTGGAAATGTCCAGAAATATTGATGGTATAAGTTCGGTGAGTTACATCGTTAATAATTTCAGACACAAAATCACCACCAAATAATTCGAAACCGCCTGCCGTATTGATAGAAACGGCAACATCTTCAATAATAACAAAATTACCATTTACTTCCGTTAATACCAAAAGTTGGTCAGGTACGGGAAATTCAGTTAAATTATCGTCATTTGCAATGGTGACGGTAAGTTCTGCTTTATTAACAATTTTTCTTGCCAAAGCATCAATGTAAGGGAAAGTAACTTTACCCATCAATCCTTCCATAGATTGAATGAACATCAAATCATTATTTCCATTATTCATATATTGCTTTACAGGTGCGTCAACTCTTCCTGTACCAACGATATCTCTATTATTTTTGTAATAAACTGATTTTGCAGAGAAACTATTGATTGCGAAAGTATATTTTTTAGCAATCGTTTCTACTCTATCAAAATCACCATTGGCATCAAAAATACTGTCTTCTTGACTATAAAATAGCGTTATGTCAGACGATTGAAGTGCTAAACTCAAAATTGCATCACTGTTAGTACCAGCTTTTACTTCTATTCCTTTGAAGTATTCCAAGAAGTCATCGTTTGCATTCATATTATCAGCGTTTGCTAATAATTCGTTTCCAAAGCTATTAGAAAGCGGAATACGCAGTTGAGCAGGTACACGTTCTTCAACGACGGTGTCACTTTCTGGTATTAAAATATCGAAAGAATCAATAAGGTTTGGGACGAAAGTTTTTTGTCCCAATACTTCTGCGGTCAAAAATCGTTTATCAGAATAATAAATTTCTGCTGCATCCATATCTTCCGAAAGGCGAGAAACGATAATCGTTTGTGGACCATTGATGTTGCCGTAATGTCTGCCATTAGTAGCATAAGGCAAAGATAGGACAACCGAATCTAAGGTTGTACGCTCGAAGCCTGGAGCAGCTGTTAATAATCTGGTTTGAGCGTAAGCGATAGCGGTAGAATTACCAAAAATAGGATCGTCTAATCGTCCGACGAGGTAATTTGGAAATTGCTGACTTGAAACTGGTGTGTATGTTCGCACGGAGTCACCTTTTACGGTTGTGGTGAACATACTGACCGTGTCAACTGATTGAATATTTAAGTCGTTATTAGGACTTCCGACCAAGGAAGTTTTCGTACAAGCCTCAGTCATTAAAACGATGATAGCGAGTAATAAAATGACTCCCTGAGGAGTCATTAATCGGTATGATTTCATGTACTTAATTAGTTTTGCTTTGCATAAATTAAGGATGAAATTAAAATTAAAATAACAAATTAAAATCCAAACACTTTACTGAAAATCAGAATGTTATCACATTTAAAAAGGTATTATTTATTTAATTTCTAAACAGCTCGACACTTTTGTTTTCAGATTAAAACTGCCAACTGTAGGCCGTCCATTAATAAAATTATGCTTCTTCTTTTTGTTCTAAAAATGATTTGAAAAATTCAAGGTAAGCAGGAAGATACGCTTCTTTTTCAGCACCAGGATACTCCAAAATAGGTGTTTCCAAACCTGCCAACGTTTCCGTAACGCTCTCATTTATACTTTCGCTGCCAACAATTACACCATCAGCAAAAGTCGCTGCACCTCTATCCACAATAATTTTTCCATCCGTTTTATATGCTTCTAAATCGCCTTCATTTAGTGCGTTGATAGATGCTTTTGCAAAGAAATTTTCGCTGAAATTTTCCGTTAACGGATTTTCATACATGGAATAAATCACTTTTGAATCTCTGAAAAGAGGCTCATTTTTATAGGCTTTCTTGATGTACAAAGGTACAAGGCTTGTCATCCAACCATGGCAATGAATAATGTCAGGGGGCCAACCGAATTTTTTGACAGTTTCTATTGCTCCTTTACAGAAAAATACCATACGGTCTTCATTATCATCAAATGCTTGTCCTTCGTCATCTGTGAAAACAGATTTGCGTCTAAAGAAATCTTCGTTATCTAAGAAATAAACTTGCATTCTTGCTCCTGGCAAAGATGCAACCTTTATGATTAATGGAAAATCATCATCATCAACAATGATATTCATACCGGATAAACGAACGACTTCATGTAAGCGATGACGGCGCTCATTGATTGTTCCGAATTTTGGCATTAGCACTCTGATTTCCATCCCTTTTTGCTGCACGTATTGCGGTAAGCGACGAGCAATTTCAGAAATTTCAGAAATTGCTGTGTACGGATTCATCTCCTGTGTAATAATCAGAATCTTCTTCTTAGCCATATATTCTTTTATTGTAATTATGTAAAACGTAAAATTTGCCCTTTTTTCGGACAAATTATCCCATGTACAATTATGTGTATGGTTAGGGAATCGTTGATTTATTTTTGAAATAGAAATAATCAAAATCAACATTTTCTCTAAAACAAGCCGCAAATTTACCAAAAAAAATGCACTTTCTTATGTTATCTTAATTTTATTCCATTACTTTGACCACTTATTTTATAAATTATTAATAATCAAATTTCTATAATTTGACAAGGCTAATGTAAAGATGCGTTGGGAATCATTCCAGCTTATGCTTCTCATTAGCTTTTTTAATACCTGAGCGGATTATGTTTATTTTTAAAACGGTTCAAGATTTACAAAAGCACATTCAAAATCTGCATAAAAAAGGCAAAAGTATAGGACTTGTTCCCACCATGGGTGCTTTACATTACGGACATTTGTCCTTGATGCAAGCCGCTCAAAATCAATGTGATATTACGGTTTGCAGTATTTTTGTGAATCCAACGCAGTTTAATGATGCCAAAGACCTCGAAAAATATCCTCGAACGACGGAACAAGACATTGATTTATTAAGTCGTGTGGAAACTGATATTTTGTTTTTGCCAAATGTCGATGCCGTTTACCCAAAAGATTTAGCTATTAATATTGATTTAGACTTCGGAACATTGGATAAATTGATGGAAGGGGAACACCGTCCAGGGCATTTTTCAGGGGTTGCTCAAGTCGTGAAACGATTATTGGATATTGTGAAACCTGATAAATTATTCATGGGACAAAAAGATTACCAGCAATTTTGTATTTGTAGAAGTATGATTGAACAACTCCGTGTGCGGACTGAAATCGTGATGTGTCCTATCATTCGACAGGAAAATGGTTTGGCGATGAGTTCTCGAAATATGCGATTGACGGTAGCGGAAAAAGAAATTGCACTCAATATTTCTCGTATCTTGAAGGCGACAAAAAAACGTTTTAAGCCATCAAATATTGAGGAAACGAAAAAAATAGCGATTGTCGAATTGAACAATATTACTGAATTTCAATTAGATTATTTCGAGATAGTAGATGGTAAAACGCTGTTGCTTGCAACGGAAAATTCGGAATCGGTTGTGGCTTGTACAGCGGTTTTTGTTGGGGAAGTGAGGTTGATTGATAATGTGGTGATTCGGTAATTGTGATTTCTGATTTGCGAAAAAAATTGCATTGCAACTTTTCATCGTTGTCAAGTACGTTATTGTATGTTTGCCGAATTACAAATCACCAATCACGTTATTTTTTATACGAATTTCGTTCAAATATTATAAAATATACCGAACGGTCTTTTTTTGATATTGAAATGACATTAGCAGAATGTTAATTAAAAATCTAATTTTTATTAATTAGATATCAAAAAAGCTTTTTTATTAATAGATTAGAAATAAAAAGCCATTTTATTTAAAATGGAATTAATAAACGGAAAATCAAAATGGAGGGTTCACTGTTTCCGTAATATGATTTTTTGTAATTTTAACGCACTATGATGTTACAAGTATTCAAATCAAAAATTCACAGAGTTGCGGTTACGGAGGCGAATTTAAACTACGTCGGCAGCATTACGATTGATGAAGCGCTAATGGAAGCGGCAAACATCATCGAGGGTGAACGAGTTCAGATTGTTAATAATAATAATGGTGAACGGCTGGAAACTTATGTTATTAAAGGGGAACGCAATTCGGGCGTAATTTGCTTGAATGGCGCGGCTGCTCGTCGGGTGGCGGTTGGTGATATTGTTATCATCATTTCGTATGCTTATATGAGTCGTGAAGAAGCGATTAAATATAAGCCGTTGGCGGTTTTTCCTGATGAAAAAAATCAGATTCCAGATATTACAATGCACGAAAGGAAACTAAACGAAAAATCTGTCGAAACGACCAAAGAAGGGATGGCTCTTTTTGTTTAGAATTATTGTCACCGTAAAGTTGAAGGTTAAAATTTAATAGATTTCACAGAATTAAAATTAATTTTGTGAAATAGTAGGTCATTGGTTACTATAACTGATGACCTATTTTTTTTGTAGTGATTAAGCCGAGGGATGAAAAACGAAGGATAAACCTCCCCGAATGCTCGGAAAATCACGAATCACGAATCACGAATAACGAAAATGAAACAAACAGTAATATCTTTCCTTAAATTTTTAGTATTTCTAAGTGTCGGCTCGATTATTCTCTACTTTGTGTTTAAGTCACAAAATGAGGCTTATATCGAAGATTGTGCATTAAAAGGTATTCCAGAAGCGGAATGTAGCTTGATGGATAAATTGGTAACGGATTTCAAAAGTGCGTCCCCTTTTTGGATTTTGATGGTTATTTTGGCGTTTATGGTGAGTAATATTTCACGGGCTTTGCGTTGGCGAATGTTGGTGCGTCCGTTGGGTTTTCAGCCGAAATTGAGTAATGCGTTTTGGACGGTGATGTTGGGTTATTTTGTGAATTTGGGCGTTCCGAGAAGTGGGGAATTCGTCCGTGCTGGAACGTTTGCGAAATATGAAGGCATCGGAGCGGAGAAAGTGATGGGAACGATTGTCGTGGACAGAATCATGGATGTAATTTGCTTGGCGACGCTGATGTTGCTAACGGTTTTTTTGGCGTATGACACGATTTGGGGATATTTGCAAGAAAATATTAAAGCCGATACGTTATTAAAATTAATGTGGTTTGGTCTGGGAGCTGGAGTTATTGGTTTAGGTTTGTTTTTTGCTTTCCGCAAATGGTTGGAAACATTGGCAATTTATCAAAAAATTAAAGGCATTTTATCAGGGTTTTGGGATGGTTTACAGACGGTTTCTAAATTAGAAAAGCCAGTATTATTTATATTTCATACCGTTTTGATTTGGGCGATGTATTACGCAATGACGCTTTTCGCAATGAAATCGTTCGCTCCGACGGCAGATTTAGTATTGATTGCAGGTTTGGTTGTTTTTGTATTTGGTGCGTTGGGTATCGTGATTCCTTCGCCAGGCGGAATGGGAACTTATCATGCTTTGGTGATTGCGGCATTGACTTTATATGGTGTCGATGGCGATGATGGTTTTTCAGTGGCAAACATCGCTTTCTTTTCGATTAATATCTTTTGTAATATTTTGTTCGGTATTTTAGCATTGATTATTTTACCAATTTTGAATCGAGATTACAAGCCAGTTGCTGCGTAAAATAACGTAAAGCGTCCGACCACTAAATTTCCAAAACCATTAATAACACAGAAACACAACATAATGAAAAAGTTACTATTTAACAATTTATACGTTAATGCGATTCGGAATATTCGGGAGTTATTGACTTTGGAAGAGAAGAAGCGAGGGGCATTTATGATAATGTTATTATTATTTAATGCGTTGAGTGATGTTTTTGGATTGTTGGGGATTTTGCCAGTTTTTGCGGTTGCAACGGATTTTAGTATTGTATCTGAAAATGCGTATTTGGCGGCTTTTTATTCGATGGTCGGTTCGCCGAGTGAGTTTCAATTCTTATTGATTTTATCGTTTTTGTTACTAATTATTTTTATTATAAAAAACGGTATTTCCCTTTATATTCAATATATACAATCTCTTTACGCATTTGATATTTCCTTATCATTGAGCAAAAAACAATTTCAATATAATTATAAACAAGGTTACGCTTTCATTCGGAATGAAGATTCGGGCAGTTTGATTTATAAAATCAGTGGAATTCCGCTTCAGTTTGCGAAATTCTACATTATGCCGACGTTTAATTTGACGACGGAATTGGTGGTTTTGTTTTTCATTTTTATTGGATTGTTTATTTATAATCCGATGTTATTGATTTTGGTTATTTTGGCGATGATGCCAGGTTTTAGTTTGATTTATTATTTGACAAAACGTAGGGTAAAAGAGGCTGGGGACAGGAGAGATAAGCTTTATCCGTTGAGCGTGTTGCGGATTTTGGAAGGTATGAATGGTTTTACGGATGTGAAATTATCGAATAAAGAACAAATTGCGTTGGACGATTATGGAGATATTCGGGCGGAAATTAATAAAATAGATGCGTTGGTTGAGGGCTTGTATAATAAGGTGCATCAGCGGTCAAATGAAGTGATTTTGGCGTTGGGGATTATTGGAATTTTTGCTTTCGGAGCGTTGTTTCCGGATAGTCGAACGAATATTATTTTTATCATGGGAGCGTTTGGTGCTGCGGCTTTGCGAGTGATGCCGTCCTTCAATCGGATTATTACTTCGATGTTGAGTTTGAAGAATTTTTCATTTACGGTGGATAGAATGAGTCCTTTAAAAAATCAATATATTGTCGAATATCCCATTCATCCAAAAATGGATTTTGAGGATAAAATGGAAATTAAAAATTTGTCTTTTAGTTATCCAAATACAAATGCTCCAACGTTGAGAGGTGTTAATATTTCGGTCAAAAAAGGAGAAATGGTAGGAATAATTGGTGCGTCAGGTTCGGGTAAAACGACGTTGTTAAATTTAGTTTTACAGTTTTTAGAATCTGGTGACGGACAAATTAAGATTGATAATCAAATATTAAATAAAGATAATTCGGGCAGTTTTCAAAAAATATTGGGCTACGTCAAGCAAGATGTTTTTATCAAAGATGCACCGATGATGGAAAATATCGCTTTTGATAGACACAATATCGATAAAAAGCGAGTCTTGCGAGTAATAGAAGAATCTCATTTGTCGGACTTTTTGGCGGAATTGCCAGATGGTTTGAATACGATGTTGGGCGAAAACGGGGCGAACCTTTCGGGTGGACAAAAGCAAAGAATTGGGATTGCGAGAGCGTTGTATCAAGATGCAGAGATTTTACTTTTTGATGAAATCACGAGTGCTTTGGATGCAGAAACCGAACAAGCAATCACGGAATCTATCTCAAATTTGGCAAAGCTCAATAAAACGGTTATCATTGTCGCACACCGAATTTCGACGTTGCGGTATTGCGATAGAATTTATGAATTGAAAGACGGGGAAATTATTCGAGAAGTTTCGTATGCGGAATTGACGGTTTAAATTAAAATGATAATTAATCAAAAATGTTACACACAAGATTTAAAAACGATGGAATTGCGGTCTATAAAATGACGGCATTGCAGAAAGCGGCGCGAGATGCGATTGCGAAAAAAATAGTGAATAATGGGTATGAAATGGTGGAAGAATCTTGTCCCGCTTGTGGCGAATCTGAACATGCCGTTTTGTCGCAAAAAGATATGTATGGTTTGCCGATGACGGTTGCCGTCTGTCAAGCCTGCGATTTCGTTTATACGCAAAAGCGATTGACTGACAAATCATTAATTGATTTTTATGATGGCGAATATCGACAATTGGATAGAGCCGTTTCAGGAATTGACCCGTTTTATGCTTTGCAGCAACGAAAGGGGCAGTTGTTATATGACTTTTTAAAAGAGCATAATTTTTTAAAAAATACCTTGGCGAAATCGGATTTTATCGTAGAAATTGGCTGTGGAGCAGGAGGGATTTTACATTATTTTAGAGATAAAGGTTATTCGACGGTTGGCTGTGATTTTGGTAGCGAATATTTGAATTACGGAAGAGAAAAATATGATTTAACGTTGATAGACGGCGGTTTGGTAGAATTAGCTCCGTTTTTTGAAACGCCTAATCGCAAACCTGCAATCGTGATTTACGAACAGGTTTTGGAGCATATTTTTAATTTAGATGAAGAATTGGTCGAACTCAAAAAACTAATCACGCCCGACACCTTATTATATATAGGTGTGCCAGGAATTCGGAATCTGGAACATCCTCGCTACGAATATGATTTGTTGCCGTTTTTACAAATTCCGCATTTGGTTCATTTTGATTTGCAATCGTTACAGAAATTAATGCACCGACATGGTTTTGAATTATTGGAAGGAAACGAGTTGGTTCGTGCAGTTTTTCAATATAAAGGCGATAAAATTGCACCGTTAAAATTAAAATCGAACGTTCCAAAAATGGCGGCTTATTTTGCGGAAATGGAACAAAAACGAGGAAAGTTGGAACAACTTAAAACGATTTTCTTTCCGTATTTTTGGGGTAAGAAAATGGCAAAAAAGGTTGAAGGGAGAGTTCGGCAGATGATGAAATAGTTCATAATTAATAATTCATAGTAAAAAAAAATGGCACATATATTCAAACTTCCGAAAGACGGAAATAAGGGGATTTTGGTATTTACGCATAAGGAAATGAAATATTTCTTTCGCCCGAGTAAGCCTTTCGGCAAAAAACGACCGTTGACTTATTTGCCGTTTGCGATTAATTTGGCTTATACGAAATATCAAAAAGAACCTCGATTCGTCAAGGAATTTGAAGCCTTGCGGAAAAAATATTTTATCGGTGTTCATTTTGGTTGGCATCATACCGAATTTCCAGAATTGAAATATGCGGATTTTTTGATGGCAGGAAAAGGAACGGTCGATTTTACGCCGCCAGCCCATATTTTAGAAATCCCGATGAATAGCCGAAATTTCATTTCTCATCGGTTTGCGGATATGAATTATAATGAAAAATTCTGGGATATTATCTGTGTCGCAAGAGCAGCTCGTTTCAAAAATTTAGATTTATTATTAAAATCCGTCAAAAAACTAAACGAAACGGAAGGGAAATTCCATAAAGTTTTATTGATTATTCCACCCAATGCAAACGAAAATCCAAAGCAATTTTATACCGAAATTATTGAAGATTATTACAATTGGTTTACCGAAGAAGAACGGAATCAAATTACGATAATGAAATTGAGTAAAGATCTATCTTTGCTCGGAATGCCGCAAAATACGTTGATTCATTTCTACAATGCGTCTAAAGTTTTTACGCTTTTTTCTGAAAAAGAAGGGGAGTCGAGAGTTATTGCGGAAGCCTTATTATGTGGTTTACCCGTCGTTGTGAAATCAGATTTGGAAGGTGGTGGACGTGATTTTTTGAATCCTGAAAATGCTGTTTATTTCGATACTTTTGATACCGCAGATGTAGCATTTAAAACAGCTTTGGCGAATTATGAAACGCTGCGAAAAGGTACGACAAGTTTGAAAAAAGACTTGCGTGACGATTTTACCATTCCGATTCTAAAAGATTATTTTAAAAAATTATACCAAGATAATCAAATGAATTTCGATGGTGAATTATTGAATTTGGACTATCTTGACCGCCGTTTGCCCGCACATACGCACAGCGTTCCGTGGAGTATCAACCGCTTTACGACTGCCGATATCGTTTCGGTGGAACAGTTCGACATTTTTAAAAAGTACTTGACAGAAAAGGAAATTGTGTAAGTTACGAATCAATAAAAATTAAATGCACGAGTTAGCACTTTTTAAATCGAACCGTCATAGCAACCTACCTTAAACATAATCCGTATTCTCCTATGAAGTATGGAATGTAAAATGGGTTTTATGAAAAATTATATTTTCAATTGTGCTGCAAAGAACGTAACAATAGTAAAAGTTGAAAAACTAACAAAGTGAATTTTTCTTGTTAGAAATATAATTTTAATAAAATGAGATTATTTTCTTTGACACACACATTTATTTAATTGAATCGTTGACCTATCATGCCTTTTTAAAATATGTTAAATTATTATCGAGCATAATTTAACAAAGACTAAAACACTCTTACGTCAAAAACTGTTATTGAAAGTTGGGTCAAAGTATTCCAAAATAAATAATTGTGGACGGTTTTATTAATAAAATAATAATCGTAAGATATTGATTTATAAATAATTACAAATAAATAATTACCGAATTATTGGGCTAAATCGGCAACTGCATACTGGCAGCTATTTATATTTTCTCATATAGAATTTAAGATGCTCAAAAACCAAAAGCTATGATAAAAGTGAGACTATTACTTATTCCTGCATTATTACTTTTTAGCCTAACTGTGATGGCACAACAGCCGGCACAGTACAGTTTATATATGTTTAATAAATATAATTTTAATTCTGCTTACGCAGGATTGGATGAGTCAGTAAGTGCGACAGGTGTCTTTCGTCGGCAATGGCTTGGTTTGCCTGGAAGTCCTTCTACACAGGATTTTAATGTGCATTTACCTTTGTATTTAGTAAAAGGAGCATTTGGTTTGGGAATAGAAAATGATGCACTTGGAGCGGAACGAAATATAAAAATCACAGCAGCGTACAATTATCAACAACAAATAGGTGACGGATGGATTTCCGCAGGTGTTCGTGGCGGAGTCTTCCAAAAAACTTTAGACGGCACGATGCTTATCCCACGAGACCAAGACCAAATTGATAATAATATCCCTATCGGAATTCAAACGAGTATGTCGCCAATATTCGATGCGGGTATTTATTATAAGAATGAATCTTTACAAATTGGGCTTTCTACCAATAATTTATTGGAGAATTCTGTCGATTTTGCATTGAATGAACCAACAAACATTAAATTTTTAAGAAATTATTTCTTTATCTTTGCGTATAATTTGGACATAGGTTCAAAAATTAACGTTTCGCCTTCTATTTTAGTGAAGTCTGATATTCAAGAAATTCAAACAGATTTTTCTGCAATTGTCAAGTACAACGACAATATTATGATAGGGGCATCGTTTAGAGGTTATAATTCAAATACAATCGATGCAGTCGTGATGATGGCAGGAATGAGCATAACACCGAATATTACAATCGCTTATGCTTATGATTTACCGTTGTCAGGATTAGGTGCTACCAATACGGGATCGCATGAGGTTATGTTGAATTATAATTTGAACAAATTATTCGGTGCAGGCGTACCACCAAAAATTATTTATAATCCTCGATTTTTGTAAGTACTGAATCAAAAATTTCCAAAGGCGAAATAATTGGTCAGATAATATGAAATAATTTAAGAATGAATTGCGTTTCTTTTATCGTCTGTCATAGACAAATAAAAAAAATCTATTAAAAGCAGCTTCATTTTTAAAAAAGACTATTACTTACATTTGTTGCTGTGAATAAGCATTTCAAAAATTATCTGACGAAAACTCGGGTACCAATTATGAAAAATTTCTCAAAATTATTAGTAGCTCTAATTGGCCTTACGATTTTGGCATCTTGTGCTCAACGTGATAACGGACAATTAGTAGGTGTTCTAGACCGACCAGTTTGGAGAGGTATTAATCCTTATGGAATGGTTTACATTCCCTCCGGTACACTACACATCGGGCCAAGTGATCAAGACGTGAATCACACATTAGTTCAACGTCCTCGTTCAATTTCAATTCAAGGTTTCTACATGGATGATACCGAAATTACAAACAACGAATATCGTCAGTTTGTTTATTGGGTACGTGATTCCATTGCTCATACTTACGTGGGTAATTTCGTAGAAGACGACGAAGGAAATGAATATATTGATTGGGAGGCTGAATTAGATTGGTCAGGTGAAGAATTAGATGAAATGTATGTTTCTGAAGCGGAACGTTTCGACAATCGTAAAGAGTTAAATACTCGTGAATGGGAGTTCGAATACTTCTGGTACGATTGGAAAGATGCAGCTCATGATCATTACAATTCAGATCGTCGTGACTTCATTAAAAAAAATAAAGTAAAAGTTTATCCGGATACGTTAGTATGGGTTCGTGACTTTACTTATTCTTATAATGAGCCGATGACACGTAACTACTTCTGGCATCCAGCATTTGATGACTATCCAGTTGTAGGAGTTACTTGGCCCCAGGCACAAGCATTCTGTTATTGGAGAACCAAATTATGGAATACTTATCGTGCAGCAGCTGGCGAAGTCAACACAGAAGATTTCCGTTTGCCAACAGAGCATGAATGGGAATATGCAGCACGAGGTGGACACGCTCACGCTATGTACCCTTGGGGTAACTATTATGTTAGAAATGCAAAAGGTTGTATTTTAGCAAACTTTAAACCTGGTCGTGGTAATTATCCTGAAGATGGAGGTTTATATACCGTAAAAGCAGACGCCTACTTCCCTAATGATTATGGTTTATATAATATGGCAGGAAATGTAGCAGAATGGACTTCTTCCGCTTTCTACGAAAATGCTTACTCTTTCCAACACGATTTAAATCCGGACATCCGTTATGATGCAGCGGAAGACGATCCTGAATCTTGGAAACGTAAAGTAATCCGTGGTGGCTCTTGGAAGGATATCGCTTACTATATTCAAACAGGATCTCGTCATTGGGAATATCAAGACACGGCAAAATCATATATCGGTTTCCGTTGTGCAGTAACTTTCCTTGGTCGTTCTATTAATGACTTCAAATAAAGTGAAATTATATTAGAATAGATAAATAAGATGCTAATGGTTTGATTCAATATATCAAGTCCATTAGCATCTAATTGTTTATACATAAAATTTATTGGTATTTGTTTTTGTGTGAAGTACAGTAAGTGATAAAAAAAAATATTTTTTTTGTATAATGCTGTAACTTTTTTAAAAATTCGTATTATTGAGTCGTATAAGGGAAATTGCTTCTCTGAGTTAGAATACCAATTCAAAAATACATAAATAATGTGTTAAAAATCTTAGGGTGAAAAATCAAAATCCTAAGAGAGAATTCCTTTTAGTTTAAAAGCAATAACCTTTGTGTTTCAAAGTATTTAAGTAAAAATTAAAAATTAATTAATTAAAAATTAATTAATTCTAACCTACTAAAAAAGTAACAATGGGATTCGTACATTCAAAATGGTTCAAGTACCTTAAAAACTTGGTTATCGGTGTTGGTGCTGCTGTAGTATTAGTTGGTGCATTAGCAAAAATTACAAGTCACCCGCAAGCTAATTTAGCACTTACTGTTGGTCTTTTGACAGAGGCTGGCTTATTTCTAATGTTAGGACTTTTAGGTCCTGAGAAAGATTATTACTGGGAAAAACTTTACCCAGGATTAGATAATCATAATGCAACCTTATCTCCTATTGCTTATGAATCAGGTGCTACAGGTGGTAGTGGTGTTGATATCAATACTACGAAAATGGAAGGTCAATTAGGCGGAATGTTAGAGCATTTAGAAGTAATGGCTGGTAGCTTATCTTCTTTAAAATCATTGCAAGAAGCTGACTTTACAGGTGCAAGTGACCAAATCAATAAGTTAGGTAAATTCTATTCTAACTTGAATGAGGCAATGGCTAACATCAATGATTCAGTTGATGACACTCGTGTTTACAAAGAACAATTAGCTTCTTTGAACGGGAACATGGCTACTACAAACGCTCAAATGAAGAGTATGACAACGTTCTACAACTCTTTGACAGAATCAACTAAAAATTTATCTGATTCTATCGAAGATACTCGTCAGTACAAGCAACAATTAGCCGCCTTGAATAAAAACTTAGGTGCGTTGAACTCTATTTATGGAAATATCTTATCTGCAATGAATCCGGGTAGAAGATAATCTGTAAGACAAGAACCGAATAGATTAGAAAACTAATTGCCTAACTAATATCTTTTCTATGTTTCGTCTAAACAGATTTAAGATATTTAAAAAATAAAGAAATATGTCAGGGATTCCAAAGGAACCGCGGCAGTTGATGGTTAACCTCATGTATCTTGTACTTACAGCAATGTTAGCATTGAATGTTTCCGCAGAAATTATCAATGCCTTCTTCATGGTGGATAAAGGTATCCAGAAGAGTAATTATATTGTAGGTACAGCGAATGAGAATATCATTTCAGCTATCGAAAAAACAGTGGACGCTTATCCTAAGAATAAGCAATACGAAGAGAAATCAAAAAAAGCTCATGAACTTGCTCAAAGGTTTTATGACTATGTACAAGTGCTTCGTGACAATATTATAGAAGAGTCGGGAGGTATGGATGAAGAATCAAATAAGCCAGTTGGTAAAAAAGATAAAGAGGTAACGACTCGAATCCTTGTAGATGAAGGAAAAGGGTTAGAGCTTGAAAAAGAAATCATCAAAGTTCGCAATGAATTATTAGCTTTAATCGATGATCCTACAGAGAAGGCACAGCTTTCAAAGGCTTTAGCTTTAGAGATCGATGATTCTTATAAGGGTAGTGAAAAAGATAGTTGGGCGGCATATAATTTTGATCATATGCCAGTAGCAGCAGTGCTTCCAATGTTCAGTAAGTTTCAAAATGATGCTAAAACATCTGAAACTGCATTACTAAACTACTTTGCGAAAAAAGCTGAAGGAACGGAAATCAAATTTGATTCTTTCGAGCCAGTTGTTTCTGCTAAGAAAGGCTACGTCATTAAAGGGGAGAAATATGAGGCACAAGTATTTTTATCTGCTTATAGTTCTCAATCTTCAAGTAATACAAGAATTACAGTAAATGGTGGTTCTTTAGCAGTAAAAGAAGGCAAAGCTAAATATGAAGTTTCTACTTCTTCAACGGGTACAAAAAAGTATAATGTAAAAATTTCAGTCGTTAATCCACTTACAAAAGAAACAAAATCTTATACAGGAGATTTTGAATATGAAGTAGGAGAGCGTTCTGTAACGGTTTCTGCCGATAAAATGAATGTATTTTATGTTGGTGTAGATAATCCTGTTTCTGTAGTCGCTGCGGGTGTTTCAAGTAATGATTTGAAAGTGAATGGTAGCGGTATTAACTTAGCGCCAGCTGGAAAAGGTAAATATACAGTTACTGCTTCAAAACCAGGTAATGCGACTATCACTGTTTCAGGTGGTGGATTACCTTCTACTCAATTTGATTTCCGTGTAAAACGAATCCCGGATCCTATCGCCCGTTTGGGTAGAGAAAACGGTGGTATGTTAGGAACAGGTACATTCAAAGCACAAGGCGGTGTAGGTGCATGGTTAGATAACTTTGATTTCGAGGCAACGTGTAAAATTCAAACTTTTATTATGACTCGTGTAGCACCACGTCAAGATGCTGTAGATGCACCGAACTCTGGTGCCCGCTTCGGGGCAGCAGCACAACGTTTGGTTGATTTGGCAAGTCCAGGCGATACTTATTATTTTGAGGACATTAAAGCGAGATGTCCGGGTGACCTTGCAGCTCGTACGATTAATTCTTTGGTATTCAAAATTAAATAAGATCAAGCTAAGCATAAGATAATATTGAGGGTATGACCAAAAAGTCATGCCCTCAATTCATTTTAGGAGGTTTTGGTTTTATTAAGTGATAAAAGTTTATGAATAGAAGATAAACTTAGGCAATAAAACAAAACTGAATGTAGTTTATAACCTGTAAGATTTTTTACTAACTTTGTGTATTATAACAGAGTAATAAAAGTCTTTTTGTTTAAAATATTTTTTGAAAGCGATAGAAAATAATCACTAAATTATTAATGTAATGAAGGTCAGTCTAAAAATTCTTAGTTTGTGCTTTTTAGCATCTTTTTTTGTTACGATGGCTTATGCACAACCAACACCAGAGCCAGTTGTCACGGAGTCAAGTAATCCAGATGCTGATAAACCTTTAGATGGTGTTTACGAGCGTAAAATCATCGAAGAAACTCCCCCTTTAAAGTATGATGACATCCGTGAAGCTGATGTTTTTTGGGAAAAAAGAATTTGGAGAGTCTTAGATGTACGGGAAAAAATGAATAAACCTTTCGTTTATCCAGAGGATCCCTTTATCAATATCATCTTAGATGCTGCTAAAGAAGAAAAAATCAAACTTTATAGTACAATTGATGATAAATTCACAGAAGCTTTAGATAAGAATGAGGCATCTACAATCGGTGTATCTGTGGACACAATTATTACTTTCGATCCTGAAACTTTTGAGGAGCAGATGAAAGTCGTAAGAAATGAATTGAACTGGGAAGATATCAAGCGTTTCCGTATCAAAGAAGTTTGGTTCTTTGACGAAGAAACTTCTACGATGCAAGTGCGTATTTTAGGTATTGCTCCTTTGCGTGAAGTCTATGATGGTCAAGGGAATTTCAAGTATGAGCAACCAATGTTTTGGGCTTATTATCCTGAATTACGTGACGTTTTAGCAAGAAAAACAACTTTCAACCCTTTGAATGATGCAGCACGTATGAGTTGGGAAGATATTTTTGAAATGCGTTATTTTTCAAGTTATATCTATAAAGAATCTAACGTTTACGATCGTCGTATTGAAGATTATATGACAGGTGTTGATATCTTGTTAGAAGCAGATAAAATCAAAAATGAAATCTTCAATTTCGAGCATGACCTTTGGTCATTCTAAGAATTGTCGAGGAGCACAAAGTGGAAAATCCTAAACTGATAATTATCAGTTTAGGATTTTTTTTATGAAAAATTTGAAATTTTAGAAGATCAGCTATGAATTTGACCAAATGGGTAAAAAAGATAATACAGAAGCAGAGTATAAAATACTGGAAGCTGCCCGAAAAGTATTTATTAAAAAAGGCTATGCGGGAGCAAGAATGAGAGAAATCGCTGACGAAGCAGGAATAAATAAAGGTTTATTGCATTATTACTTTAAGACAAAAGATGGTTTGTTTGAAAGTATTTTTGATGAGTTATTAATGACTTTTGCCCCTCAATTAAATATTATTTTTGAATCGGATTTACCATTTTTTGAAAAAATAGAACAGTTTATTAATCAATATATGACAGTATTAATTAATAACCCTGACTTGCCGTCTTTTATCGTACACGAAATGCAGCAAAATGAAGAAAAGGTTGTGAATGCTATATTAAAGAGCAAACACAAACCTAACCCGATGAAATTTATGATGCAAATACAGATGGAAGTGGCAACGGGAAAAATCCGTGCTATTAATCCTGTTCATTTGATGATAAATATGGTTTCGCTTTGTGCGTTTCCATTTGTTGGTAAACCAATGTTCAAAGGAATGTTGCACATTAATGATGTGGAATATTTACAAATAATGGAAATTAGGAAAAAAGAGATTGTTGATTTTATCATCAATTCATTAAAAATATAATTAGAAAATATTTCATAAACACTCGGAACGAAAATTAAAAAACGTTCCGAATTTTTTTAAACGCTATTTACCCAAATGGTCAAAATATTTGGGTAATATGAAAATAATAATTTTAGTATTAATTTTTGGCTTTTATGCACTAATTGGCTTTAGTCAAACGGTGGAAAAAGTCACGTTGCCTGAATGTTATGATTGGGCAAAAGAAAGTTTCCCGATGATGCAGCAGCAAGCGGTCGCAGAAAAGCTGTCGAATTTGAGATTACAACAAATTGATTTGCAAAGCCGACCAACAATTTCATGGAACGCATAAGTGACTGGACAATCGGAAGCGATTTCTTTGGTATTGCCGATTCCGAATTTTGAACCGGTGAATTTACCGCTGGTGCGAGGGCAAACGACTTTAGATGCGAATTATACGATTTATGATGGTGGAATGTTGGCGGCTCAAAAGGCGATTCAATCGGTAGATTTGAAAGTGCAGCAGCAGCAAATTGAGGTAGAATTTGTGAAAGTGAAACCTCAAATTATACAGGTGTTTTTAGGTATTGGCTTGTTGCATCAGCGAATTATGATTTTGCAACAAGGTATTAATAGTATTGAAAATAAGAAAAAATAGCTTGAAGTTGGCGTTGCGAATGGCGTCATTTTGTCAAGTAATGTGAAGCGCTTGCAAGTTGAAATTTTGAAATTGGAAAGTTCAATTCAAGAAACGGAAGGCGATATCCATACTTTATTAAAAGTATTGGAAGCGTGGACAGGAAAGGTGTTTAGCAAAAATGTAGCGTTGATTTTACCTGAAGTTACGCCTAAAATTTTATTAAAAAAAGGCGATTTTCCAGAATATGAGCCTTTTAAATTACAAAAAAAGCAGATTTTGGTCAAAGAAAATTTGTTAGATGCGAAAGAAAAACCGAAAGTTGGTGCGTTTGTACAAGCTGGTGTTGGTTATCCAAATCCATTGAATTTCTTTGATAATTCGATTAGTCCGTTTGCCGTTGGCGGCGTGAAATTTCAGTGGAATTTCTTTGATTGGGGCATCACGGATAAAGAGCGGCAAATGCTTTCGATTAGTACGCAAACTATTGATATTCAGCAAAAAGAGTTTGAAAAAGGTTTGTTGATTGCAGATGAAAAAATATAAGGCGGATATTGAAAAAATCCAAAACCTTTTGCCGAAAGACCGAGAAATTATCGCTTTGTACGAAGAGATAATTAAAGAAATGGATTTGCAATTGGAAAACGGCGTGATTACTTCTACGGATTATGTGAATCAATTAAATGAGCAATTGTAGGCAAAATTACAATTGAAATTACATGAGGTTCAAATTGAACAGAAACGAGTGAATATTTGCAGCATAAGGGACTTTTTTAATCAAAATTAAAAACGTAAATTCAAAAGCAAATTCAAAAAAAATGAAATATATATTTTTATTAATAATAATAGTAATTGCATTTACGGCTTGTGAGGAAGAATTCAAAACTGCTGATGCTTATGGAAATTTTGAGGCGAAGGAAGTGATTGTTTCTTTGGTTTCTACGTCTTACATGGATGAGGCGAGTTTGTGCGACCGTGTGGCGTTGATTCAGAAGGGAAAAATTATGTCAATTGATACGTCTAAAGCGATTGTGAATGATTTTGAAAAGCCACTATATGCGATAAAATCGGACAAAATTTATCAACTAATTCAAGATTTACGAGGTTTTGAGGCGACTCATTCCGCTTTTCCTTTTGGTGAATACGTGCATTTAGCAACGACTTCAACACTTGACAAAATAGTTTTGAAGGATTATTTAATCGAAAAAATCATCAAGAAATTGAAATTAAAGAAACGTTGTCAACGATTGAGGATTGTTTTATGGAGTCGATGTCGCAGTAATAATTAGTCATTATAATCTGAATTTTACGCTTAAAATTTTTGTAACCGATAAAATATAAACATTATGTCATTTTTTAAAAGAGATTTAGAACGAGAAAGTTTGTTAGGGCATTATTTGGATGATGTTTATAAGGAAATCGGATTGAAAGTTGAGCGAAATGATGATTTGAACTTGCAGCATAAAGGGGTTGATTTGATATATAATGAGGTGTATTTTATTGATGAAAAAGCTCAGTTGAATTATGTTGATAAAGACTTACCGACCTTTACGTTTGAATTATCTTACTTAAAAAAAGGACAGGGAAAGTTGGGTTGGTTATTTGATAAATCTAAAAAAACAACTCATTATTTTTTGGTTACAGGAATTCATGCAGTTGATAAAAATGACTTAAAGAAAGGTTTTAAAAGCTGTAAAATAACGAGTATTAATCGATTTAAATTAATTGAGTATTTGAAAAATATAGGTTTAACAAGCAAAAAATTAAATACCTATGAAATGGATATTCGGAGAGAAGATAAGTACGGAAAGCTACAGATTTCGGAGTTGAATTCCAAAGAAGGGTGTCTTTTTTTCTCACCTCAATTAGCTGAAAAGCCGATTAATCTTCAATTGAGATTAGCGTTTTTAATCGATAAAGAATTAGGAAAACGAATATTTCCAATTTAACAGAAAGTGAGTAATTGTGAGGTTTCTTTAAAATAATAAAATGGAAAATATTATAGAAGTTGAAAACCTAACCAAAAAATTTGGGGATTTTACTGCGGTTAATGCAATTAGTTTTGAGGTCGGAAAAGGCGAGATTTTCGGGTTTTTGGGGGCGAATGGTGCTGGGAAAACGACGGCGATTCGGATGCTCAACGGTTTGCCGATTCCGAGTTCTGGAAAAGCGATAGTTGCAGGGTTCGACGTGTTTCGGCAGTCGGAAAAAATCAAACAAAATTATTGGTTACATGAGTCAAAAGTTTTCATTGTTTGAAGATTTGACGGTGTTTGAAAATATCCGTTTTTATGGTGGCATTTATGGCATTCGTGGTAAACGATTAAAATTAAAAATACAGGCACTGATTGATAAATTGAATTTGGAATCGGTGAAAAATACGTTGGTAAAATCGTTGCCGTTGGGTTGGAAACAGAAGTTGTCATTTTCGATTGCAATTATGCACGAGCCAAAAATTGTTTTTCTCGATGAACCTACTGGCGGCGTTGATTCGATTACAAGGCGGCAATTTTGAGAAATGATTTATCAAGCAAGTGCGGAGGGCATCACGGTTTTCGTAACGACGCATTATATGGATGAGGCGGAATATTGTGATCGAGT
>Ga0306864_1000270_pt1 | contig 24953 bp, 23 predicted proteins | sample AntRauTorckE5430_FD_190448 | JGI IMG/M metagenome (GOLD analysis project Ga0306864, IMG submission 190448) | Saline lake microbial communities from Rauer Islands, Antarctica - Metagenome Torckler E5 #430 (v2) (version 2) | ecosystem: Environmental > Aquatic > Non-marine Saline and Alkaline >...
TGCTTAATAGATGTAGTTTAGAGGAATGTGAGACCATGCTAGTGGTCCACAGTATTATAAATAGATCTATTCAATGACACACGTCAGGCTATGAGCCATAGGCCATTCCAGAGGCCATTACAGTCCTCAGTGCTTAGAAATACCAAACGCTTTAGTCATTCCACGTCGAGTCTTGTCAAAAATTTGCCAGGAACGATGAAAGTCATAGTCGCTAATTTCGTTTTATTTTTCTCTCTTTCGAAGGTGTTCGATAAAATAGCTTATTATCTCCTATATAATTGTTTCTCTCTGTCGTACAGTGAAATCTACATTTCTAATGAAATCTGTGTTATTTCTAATGAAATCTATATTATTTCTATGGAAATCTACATCATTCTCACTGTACGTTTGTCACTGATATCAATCGAAAGAAAAAGACTCTCCAATTCGTTTGGAGAGCCTGGTGCCCTAGCCTACTTGTTGGTGACAAGGCTTAAAAGGAATCTGTGAAGTGCGCATGAATTGTACCTACAGGTTTGGCACTAATTAGAACTGCGGGTTTTATTTGACTCTTTTTCTTGTAATAGTTCTGCTGTTTTTCTGTTTTCTGTATGAGTGACGCACGAAGAAACACGTTAAAAAAATAGTCGCTGTTTCGGACCACGCATCATGCATCTCGAACCTGCATTCCACTCTTTTTACTTTGCTTCGCATCCTCGTTTTATCCAAAAAGCAGCTAAAAGTCGTTAAAATTAATAAATTGGTGCTGGTTCGCTGACAGCTCAGAACACTACGCATGCCCTAACACTAATAATCGTATCTTTCCTTAACAGTCGTGTTTGATTCAGATTTCAAGTAATAATATCATACATAGACGCAAGTAATTGCCGTCCATTGGGATACGATGGGAACAGATCCGGACGTTTGGATTGCCACCAAAACAGATGATGTAATTGTGTCATCGTTCTGATGTCTTTATTTTGGACGGAACTTCTATTTTAGTTCCTAACTGACGTGATTGATTGCACAAAATCATAATCTCCTCTCTCTCTCTCTCCTTTTCAAAAAGTGAAGACAATCAAGAGCAATCAAGACACATCTGCATCCTACAAGACTTTTGGAACATAATGGAATCCCAACGCGGGAGCGAATCATCATCATAATAGACAATATGAATATCATAGATAGACCGGTTGCACTGAATCATCTCTACGAATAAAAGAGCAGAAATATCCCATTATCGCCCATCATATCAAAATGATGAGTTATTTGCTATCCATCAGTACAGGAGCTGCCGCTTTGAAGTAAACGCTTCCACTTGTGACAGTTACAACCGCACTCATATATAGCATAATCATCCCAATGTTCATGACCAAATCCCATCCAACAGCTTGCTTCACAGCCGACGCAACGCTCCAGCCATCAGGAACAGCCAATATCACACTAAGAGCCGTCATGGTCAAAGCAGTCTTACATTTCCCTTGAAATCCTACCTTGACACTATCTCTCTGTCCTCTGGATGCCATCCACTCTCTCAATGCGCTAACAGCAATCTCCCTCGCTAGAATAATGGAACAAGGCACAGCCACCACAGCTCCATATTTACCTGCAAGGAGAATGAGTCCTGTAGAAACCATCAATTTATCAGCAACTGGATCAAGAAAGGCTCCAAACGGAGAGCAAATGTCCCATCTTCTCGCGAGGAATCCATCCAAGTAATCAGTGAAGGACGCTATGGCAAAAATGAGCGCTGAATGTATGTTCTTGTTCACATGAGTTGACAAGTAAAACTGAAGAATTAGCCCAGGAATAGCAATGCAGCGGACATATGTCAATAAGTTCGGGAGAGTGTACCAAGGGAAAGAAGGAAACAGTTTGCGAAGGGGACCAGGCTGTGCCGCTTTTGGTCCCATTCCGTTCAGTGCCTTGGAGGTGACAACAGCAGCAACGGGCTCAGGAACGGGCTCTGGAATGGTGGATTCTGGCTCAGTATTTTCTGACGATTGGGCTGATAGTTCGGTGGAAAAACTGGTCGAGGCTACTACCTCTTCATTTGATCCTCCGCGAATATTGAGGAAAGCTCTGCCTGCTCCTGCCTGATGATGAGAAGGAGAGCGAATAGTGTTTCGGAATAGAGTCTTTGAGGAGGAAGAAGTTCCAAAAGATGAAGCTGTGGAGGATGAAGCAATGAAACCAAGAAGAATAATGAGGGTTTGATTGAATAGCTTCATTGTGAAGTGATATGGCTGTGTGTCTATGATGTACGGTATGTATGTAAGTAGGTATGTATTTATGTTTGGTTGTTGGTTGGCGGTTGGCGGTTGAGATTTTTGGTGTCACCAGCGAGCGATTGAGATTGTCACTGATTGTCAATCAAGGTTTTAGACAATTTTGGATTTGGATTTAGATTGAGCTTCTTCTTCTCCTCCTCCTCTCCTTTTCTTTCCCATATTTTGGCAATTTGCAACCACTGGTTTTACTTGGACGCAATGATGATGATGATGATGATACCACTACCGAGCACCTACCAGTCTCAGGTATAAACCAATACATAGATTCACTAATAATCTAATCAAACTAAATAAATCAAGATGCATCTCATGTACTATTTGGACGGCTCTGGGAAGAGAGTATATACCCTCAAGGTGCGTCCATTGACTTTCCTAATGCAAAACCCACTAATTATTCCGCGCTCAGCGAATTGATTTTCATGGTAATACATATGTTGTAATGTTTTTCTGTTCCCATCACTCACTAACTGTCTTGCCTGCATTCATAGAAAGCAAATCCTGACAATAAAGTGACAGAAAGTGCTCATCCAGCAAGATTCTCTCCTGATGATAAATTTAGCAAGCAACGTGTTGCTTGTAAGAAGAGATTTGGCTTGTACTTGCCTGATCATCCAGCGAAACCACTATAAGCTGATAGCATGAAAAGTATGAATAGAGAGAAAGAAGGCAGGCATGGAAGCAGAGGTAGAATGAATAGCTTCAATTGGAATATTATATTGCGAAGATAAGGTCACACCAGCAGAAGGATTAGCGCAGGAGCTGTTCAGAAACGCTATTTCACCGCAGTGTGATAGGAAAAGTGGACAAGCTACAGAATATTTCAGACGCAATATTCGAGTGCAAAATGTAAACTATATAAAATGAAAATATCATTTGTTTTTCCTTTGCTATTCATAAAAAAATATTGGAGCGCAAGATGTGAACTATACAGAAAAATACCATCTGTTATTTCATTATTTGCCGTTCACAGGAGCCATGCTAGTATTCAGCATTAGATAAATTCAACCCATGAATCTATGACACCTTCTGATCCGTACCAACAAAAATCTTCTGGCAACGATATCGAGGGAGCATAAGGATCCCATAGATTATAAGGTGTTGGAAGTACGTGTGCATGCCTGACATTGTTCCCAGTAATTGTGCACTTCTCCACTATCACTCGATTAGAACCTTCCATGAATGCGAGGTCTTCAGGAATGATCCCATCGCCTTTGATTCCACTAGTAATCTTCGTCCAATCTTCCACCAAAGGTAAGTAAGACGTAGTTGCAACAATCTCTTCCAAGTCGCTAGTGATGATCCTTCCTTGTACTGCAATGCTTCCAACGCATGTTACAGAAATACCCTTTTCTCCTAATCCCTCTACAGAACATTCCGTCCTTTGCTCTACCGCCCTCAACAAACCTCGTGTTTGATCAACAAGGGCAGATTCTGGTGCCCGATGAGGTGTTCCCAAGGTTATCAAACTAGAACATCGGTCCATTGTTTCACGATAGACCGAGGTCGAACTTTGAGACAAACCACCCAAATATGATCTAGCAACCCATCCACCAATGCTATGACCAATCAAGCATACGTTAACATCATTCCCTTCTTCTGCATAAATTTCAGCAAGACCATTTTCAATAGCATCAAAGTACCAATCCAATGTTTTAGCATTGTTCAGATTTCCTGAAAAGAAGGCGGGAGTAGGGAGCTGTTTTGCTACCTTGATCCATTCAGTCCTTGGGAGGTTTGCTACTCGTCCCGAAGATATATTTGGTGATTTGGAACGTAATAAAGAGATGAGTTTTTCATAATCAGCCGGAACGCAGAATTGCGCAGGACAGATGAGGATCGCTGTCGGTTTGTCTTTGCTGGAAGAAAATGTGCTGGTGGAAGATTGAAGTTCTGTTTTGGAAGGTTTTGTGGTTGTATCGATGTGGATATGAAAATGCTGATGGCCAAAAGCTACTGTTTGAGAAATGCTTCCTGCAGCAACAACAGAAAACAAGGAAAGGGCTAAAATCTTCATTCCAATGCTTTACTTTTGTAAATTAGCCTTCACTCTCTCTCTCTCTGCCTAGCCGTAAATAGTACAGCAGTGTGATAGTCTTATAATTACAATACCGGTACAATGTACAATACAACTACGAGTATCCAAGATACAACAATCAACAATCACTATCTAACAAGAATAATGCCATGTCTAGAGATGTCTGTCGTCTGTCGTCAGTCGTCATGTCGTCATTCGTCAGCTTCATTATTTCTTACGTCTGTGATTTTGAGCGCGGCTATCCCTTCTACCATAGCCTTCCTTCTTCCTTTTCTCTCTCTGCCGTGCCTCCCTAACTCACTTCTCCTCCTCTATTACTCCTTCTTTACCGATCGATATTTAATATTTAACAAGCAAAGCAAGAAGCAAGTGAGCAAGTGAAAAGAGCAACCTACGGGAGCAACACAACAAGCGCAAGCACCAAGTTCAACACTACGGTACAAATACAAGTACTCATTAATCCAACGTCGAAGCAGACATAGCCGTTGATAAAAGGAACCAAAGAATAGTTACAATGAGTAAGTGATCGCCATCATAATTCGGAATTTTTTCAATTACCGAAACGCACTAATTTGGTCTTCTAGTTTCAGCTGAACTTAAAGAAAATTCACTGATAATCCTCGGCTGTGTGTTGAAAATGTAACGCAACTTACCTCCATTCATTTTAAACCATTCTCAGGTAATGCAGGTGTTCCAATCAAGTTGCTATACGAGGCAGAGGGTATGAAAGTTACCGTAGAGGTGAGTTTATACAGTACAAGCATATATATGCATTGCTGTTATCATTCAAATGATCGAAGCTGACCCCACCAGTTATTTCTTGGCATCTCCTATCCATAACATGAATACAATCACAACGCACAATCCACAACGCAGATGAAGAACGGAGAAATATTTAGAGGATTGCTCATCAATGCAGAAGATACAATGAATATGACTATATCTGATGTTGTCCGAACAGCGAGAAATGGACAAGTGTCCAAGATACCAACTGTGTATCTACGCGGAAGTGGGGTTCGATTTATTTCATTACCGGAATTGTTGAAGAATGCACCGGTTTTCAAAAAGGTTGTCAATATGAAAAAGAGAGCCGAGGCGAGCAGCGGAGAGGGGGGAAGTAAACGGAAACGCGAGTAGCGGGGATCTTTACTTGGGCTTTCTTGCACTGAAATAAATAAACTGTTGCGCTGATTCATTTTCTATCGCAAATATGAGCAAGATCGGATTTAGTGTATTTTATGACGAATTATCTTCCTGTATCTATGGAGAACTGTTTTGCAACCAAGTTTTTCGGCCTGACTCCCCGAATTGGAAATCCTGGTATTCAGGCGTCATTCAACCCAATATACATCTCGTTTACCCAATACATGTCAAAGATGCATATTTACTAACGCAAACTGCCCCTAGCTCCAGGACTGATATATGAAACATAGTATTTCTTACATGCTGCAATCATTTCATCCTCCGGGCATCTCGATTCTACACATGACGGTCTTGCGCATACTGCGTTCATCCATTGACTCGTATATTTGAACTGAGATAGCACATCACTTTGAAAGTCGATTCCCCGGAAATATGGCATGGTGACGAAAAAACGCTGTATCCATGGTGCACTAATGCATTCAGCATAGGTAAATTCATGTCCAAGAACAAATGCGCCTTCCCTTTCTTGAAGTTGCTTCTCGACGACTGCAAGACTTTTGATGAATTTATTTTGACATTTTTCTACTTCTTTTTGAGATGTAGCTCGCAGTACATCATAATAAGTGTCGGTGGCATGCTCCCAATTGATCACGAAGGATTGAATGAGTTTGTCGTCATGTGCAGAGCTAGGATACAAAGAATCGCCTTTCCCATCCTTCCCATCGATGTTTTGAGCGACATATTTTGCAACGACATCACTCTCGATCAGAAGATTATCTCCATCTTCTAAGAGAGGCACTAACCCCGACCCAAAGCCGCCTGAGGCCTCTCTATATTTTGCCACAAATTCTGCAGGTTTGTTTTGCAAGTCTATAATCTCATGATTGAACTTGATATCTTTTTCGAGAAGAGCAATCCACGGACTGTGGATGAGAGAAATAGGGAACTATGTCAGGTAGTGTACCATTCTTATTCTTAAATGCAGATGATATTATTGATATCGAGGATGGAACGATCGAGAAATGATATTGATGCGCAATTATTTTCATACATACCGTTGTGCAAAGGGTCAGACACCAGAATTGTAGAGGGTAGGTGATGATGCCAGGAGAGCAACTGTTGCAATAAACAACGACACAAACATTTGGTGGTTAGTCAAACACTGCGAGAAAGGGAAATCAACTTATAGTTTACAATTATTTCTAACTTTTAACTGGAGTTGTGGTGTGTAGTTGTTGTGTTTTGCGTCTTGCGTCATGCTCATTATACTTCAATAGATTTAGATACTAAAAAGAAATGCATCTTTGTACTATTTTGCCGGGCGCACAAATTTCTGCAAATCTCACGCAAACCACCAGCAGGCTATGGTTAAAACAACTTCAACTCCTCTCAAAATCTTTCATTTTAGACGAATGCGCAAATAATGAATGTAGTATCATTTTTCAAACAGGGAGATGCTATCAGTATATTACCTAGCTGTGGCGACGTTATTTCTTCCTTATGTTTTTGTAAATTGTTTTCTCTGCTCTTATCTCAGGAGGGTGGTGGATATTTCTCTAAACACCATCAGTGCAGGGGGTGAAGAGGGAAACGGAGATTCAGATGAAGACCTTTTCTTAGCCATCCAGGAAAAAAAGAAAGAAATTGCTGACAACTTGTTGAATTTCCAAGGTGCAGGAAAACCTAGACCTGAATTAAAGCCGGAAGAAATTGTTCCATTGCTGATGACAGCACTGAAGTTGAATGATTTCCCAGAAGAAGACGCTGGACTTGTATCTATGTGGGAATTTGCTAGCGACACCACGAGGTATATATTTAAAAATAATGTTACCGGTGAGCTCCTATTTGGTTTTATAATGTCATCGCAGTTTGCTCTTCAATGATTTGACATTAAACTGACAAAACATCTGTTCTTCTCCAAAATAGAGTTCATTGAATCCTGTCATGAAACAATTGAAGAGTTCCCAACCTCATTCTATGGAGCTGCAATGGACGGTCTATCTTGGAACCTGGAAAGCAACTTGAGTAGAGTAGGAAGTGAAGATGGATGGATTGCTACACATGTAATGAAGACCATATCGTCAGATGGTCGAATGAGAAGGTGGCAATGGGAATTGAGGAAGAACAAGCGACCTCCGTGTCTTGGATGTTGGTACGTTGAATTAATTGGATCATCAGATAGACATGGAGATTTTGAGTCAAAAGACAGAGGAGATGGATGGTCTGATTAACGAAAGACTTGAAAGAAAACTTCAAAAGTTTTTCTAAATTTACATTACAGCAAAAGTCTCAATTGAAAATTTTATCGCTCTTGGCCTCACCCAAGAGTGCTCGTTGGACCAAACTACGGTACATGCATTATGTACTGCAAATGCACCTTGAACTTCTCCTCCGCCACCTCCGACAACGACTCGATCCTTGATAACAGCTTCTGCGTCCCGATACTTCTTTAAGTCTACCCTTCCCTTTAATATAGAAAAGTGAATATCTTGATCATTAGGCGTAATGTCAAACTTCCATCTTAGAATAACGGTTTCAAAGTCCATGACTTTGTTTTCACCAAGTTCAAACAGCCGAGATTCTAGTGTGCCTGCTCCAACAACTAAACTGGATGTCTTCGTCCAAAGTTTCCTTTCAACGATCTTAGTCTTTCCATTCGGACTGCTAGCTCCACCTTGCGTATCTTCTTCGATAGTTACTCTTTCATGTTCTTGAAGTTTCCTCTCTAACATTTTATTCTCTTCTATTACTGCTTCTTTAGCTGCTGAAGAGGCGATCGCCCATTCCTGTAAAGCTGCCACTTTCGCCTTCAACTCTTCTACTTGAGCTTTATCTGTTTTTGCACTTTCTGCCACTTCTATTCCCTCAGCTGCTCGTGCATTTGCATCCATTGCTGAACGAGTGACAAGATCAATCTCCATTTGCATCTCCGTCAAGCTCGCTGTTTTTTCTCTCATTGAACGAGAGGCATTATCGGTTTCCATTCTCGCCATCTTCAACTCTAATTGAAGATTACTCATTTTCAAATGAACTGTCACAAAAAGAATGAATTAAGGTTGAGCTTCAGCTGAATCTGTACTTTCTTTCATTGACTACTAGTTTAAACTTTGGACACATTGTACTTACCAGATTCTCGCTCTTTCATCGACTCTCCGTTCTGTATCTCTAGTTGAATTGATCTCTTCTTCAAGGAAGTGTTCATGCTCTCCAAATGTTCAATCCTACCTTTGGTTTGGTTCAACTCAGCCATGAGCATATTAGACACATTTTCCTCCTCGTTATTCTGTTCTGTGGCTTGCCCCACGCTCTGACGAGCCATCTCGGCAGAAGGTGCCTCGTCAGAATGTAGATTCATGAGAGCCCTGTCAAAGTTGGTCTCAAAGTCTGCAAGCAGATCCATATGTGTTGGTCTACTTGCCATTGCCTCAACACGACTATTTAGTCGATCAACCTCTTTCTTCGCTACATCTAACAGCCGTTTATATTCTAGATTCTCTTGCTTTGTATCTTTAGAAGCTTTCGAACTCCTGGCGAGAAGTATTTTAAGTTTTGCGACCTTTTCTTTGAGCATTGCACTCTCTCTCAGAATTGATTGTAGTTTCGATGACTCACGGACAGATATGCGATTGCCAAGAAGGAGCTTTGCAATTTCGTCGTTCGCTTCTTCAATATCATTGTTTGGTGTATGACGATTGATTGGTGTAGGTACTGCCCTAGGAGCTGGAACTGGTGGTACTGGGGCAGGCACGAGCTTTGGCGCTACAATAGGTAGATCTACCTTCGTGGATTCTTCTTCTTGCATTTCAGCTTGGGGCTTTGCTTCGATGTCGCCTGTGGATTGTTCCTGTGGTGCAGATGCATGACAAATTTCAATTTCGTCTTCGGTTTCGTGCCTGTCATTGAATTCTGATTTCTCAATCACGGGCTGAACTTCGTCGACCATAAATGTATCCATTTTGATCAAGTTGGACTAAATAGGGGAAAGTGGCTCCTGTTCAAAATCCTGAGCGGCAAGGTTCAAGTAATGGGAGATCAGAGCTATGCATATAGATTTCCGATTTTCAATTTTATTCGTTGTGGGTTGTGGGCATCCCTTCTTTTGTATGATATGAATATGTTTTTCGCTAAAATAAAAACTAAAAACTAAAAACTATTGATGACCCGTTAAAACATTGGATGCTGTTAACCTGTAATTAAGCTAGCTTACCAAAACATCTAAGAAATCCCTGACCTTGCTCGCTTCTCTCAAGCAGCGACTGGCTCGCTCGCTCTATTCCGACTGCATCGGTACTAGGCTCCTATGGATGATTCTTTGCATTCTCAATGTGTAGCAAAATGAAGAAAGTCATGAGATTTTGGCAAAGGGATTTAGTTTACAGATAAAACCCCTTCTATGAATTTGACAGAAACTGGTACTTCCCATCGTGTCGCACTCTATGCTTGATGTTGTGAAGTACGCATTTCGAATATCTCATACTGCGATAATACACTTTATTGCTGCAGATAGAATATACAAATCACCAGTCGGTTACAAGGTTTTTGAATGATACGCTCCACAAAAGTTCTAAATTCATCATTCACATTATACGCTACCAAGCTTGCGACCCTTGCCCTTCTTCCTCTTCTTGAGGGCATTCTCAAAACTTTTCCTCCCAACGTCACTTGCTCTGTCAGGGTCCAACCTCCTGGACAAAAATTCCGGAGCAACCAACCAATCTTCGCCACCCATCTTGGGCCATATGAATTTGAAGAAATAATAGAAATGGCCACTAAGAATTCCCAAAACATGAGGCAATGCAGCAGGCGCTCCACCCTGCAAGACATCACTAGCCATCAATCCGTACGGCAGCGTCCAATACGGAACAGTGAAAATCAACCATTTGACTTTTTGATGTGGCATAGATCGACTCAATACGTGCAGCATAGCAGTAATCACACTAGCTCCAAAGAATGGCTGTCCAAAAAGCATGGCATATGTGGAAAGGAGCACTACCTGTCCCATCAGAAAGATCAAATGTTGAGCTGTACCATATACACGTTCGAGGGAAGAACCATATTCGAACAAATAGTACGCAGACATGAGCCATCCAATAGAAGGAGGTCCAAGGAAAGAAGCAGCAGTAATAGGACGCCAAAGTTCCAATCCATAAATGGTACGAATGGGATCAAGCCCCATGATAACTTGAGCAGTCTCATCTCCTACAATTGCTCCAAAAAGGGTTGCGATTCCAACCATTGTAATGTAGATACGAGTCAAGGGAAGAATCGCTTTGTACTTTTGCATGGTATTGTCGAGAGCTGATGGTTTCTCATCCTGTTTTCCAACTTTGGTTGCTCCAGACGCAGATTTTTTGGCATTGAGGGATGACAACGATGCGGTTTTACTGGATTTTCTGCGTTTTGCACCTCCTCTCAAATCTAGAATTGATTGGATGCTAGTGCTCGAAGGAAGGGTTGTTTTTTGGATGCCAAATGGGATGTTATTGATGTTGGCAGAAGATACATCAAATGTAGATGCCAGTAATATGGATGCCAAGCAGAGGCTGTGGAAATTCAAGGGACCCATTCTGAAACGGACTAGATGCAAATAAATTGACTCCCAGTAACAGAAACGGTGATTGGTGAACTAACTCCTGTCTGATTGCTGATTGATTGCTTTCGCGTTGTATGGTAGATGGTAGCCATTTGGTTTCTGCTCCTAGTTTTTTGTTGTTGGCTCCAATCATCGATCATCGTTCAGTGGTTCCACGAGGCGCGAAGATCAAAAGTGCGTTTCTCGTCTGTCTTGCAAGAATAGATACTAGAAAGAAACACGCAAAGAAAGTATACGAGGTTAAGAGATCCACATGTCGATCGTGTCAAAGACACGTGCGACGTGGATTGAGTGGAGAAGAGATAACTAATAAATTGCGCCTCCTTTTGGGGGCTTAGATAAATTTTTGGCGGGCTTCGCCAATGTATTCCTCACGTAACATTCAACGGAAAGGCAGTCCTAATTAGTCTTTTATCATCATCTTCTCAACGCGTGTCCGAAGTTTCCAGTAGTGCATTACTTCGTTTGGAAAGTCTTTTCATTCCCATTGATTCTTACGCATCTTTTCTTTGTCAACATCTAGATAGATTAGAGATTGCTGTGATAAGAAGAATGGAAGCATTGATTGACGAATTTGCTCTGTCACCACCCGCCACTGAAGAGCTTTACCAAAAAGAAGACGAACCTTTTTTCTCCACAAGACAGAAACAACAAACAGCTGGGCAGTCCGAATCCGAAGTTTCACCCACACCTACACCCGCACTAGAAACTGGAAGAAGCACTGATTTGTTGGACGAGGTTGCTGACATGAATATTCCAAAAACTATTAATGCAGATATGACATCCTTCGATGACGATAATCGGGCCGATCAAGTTGTGAGTCCAGACGGAAGTAATTTTGATGGGACAAGCACGATTGGCAGTGCAGCAAGCGAACCTACCACCGAAACAGGCATTTCTAGAGGAAAGTCAGTGAACAAAAGAACTACTGCCAGAGGTGGAAGCAGAGGTGGAAATAGCAAATCAGGAAATAGTAGAACAGGAACCAGTAGATCGAACAGTAGTCGCGGAGGAGGAAGCCGTAGTGGAGCAAACCCTGCTGCACCATCTACCCCTAGAAGATCATACAGGAACTCATATTCATCCGGAAATAATCGGATGAATCAGTCTACTGTTCCTAGACCATTCAAGCGTCCCGGACCATTGAGCTATTCCAAGGCTGTCCGTCTTGGTGGATCTGGAATGCCTTACGGGGGGAGAGAAATGGATGATAAGACTCGCGCAGTCATGGCGGACATGAATGAATTTGACTCTGCACAATTAGAGACACAGTAAGTTTGTCATTTCCTCTTTTTTTCCTCTATATAATTGTGATTGGAATGTTGGAATGTATTTGACTCAACCACGTCCATTCTTCTTCTCTTTTTGCAGGAATATTGCTGCAGATATTTTCGCTCCCGGAACTGGAATCTCTGACGATGAGATCCGGAAGATCATGAGGGTTCGTGTATCTTCTAAACAAATGGAACTCGAGCAACAAGTAGCTGCTGGAAATAAGGTCATTAAGCGCTTGAAAGATACCCTCACTGCCTTGACAAAGGGAAAGAATGAGTATATCCATCGTGCTATAGAGGCTGAAAAATCCTGTAGAGGAGGATGGGCATCCGCATTGGAAACGGCTCAGCTCCTCGACGAAGATCGTGGTTTCTTCAAGCAGAAGGTTAAGCAGCTTGAAGTGGATAATACTATCTGGAAGGATAATGCAAAGGATACAATGAGAGAATTGAGTCTCTCTGAAGATAAGATGCAAAATCTACGAAATGAAATTGAAGATTTGAAGTTGAGGGTTACGGATGCTGAGAGTTCGGGCACTCAAGCTTTGATTGCTCTTGAAGTTGAAAAGGCAAAGAGTAGTGAAAATGCCAAAAATCAGCTAGAGTGAGTATTTTTTATGATTTTTCGATTTGAATTTTTCTTTTTTTTACGAGAGATCATTTGCTCAATTTTTTCTTCGTCAATTCGATTCAATGGCATTTTCACAACACAGATGGCGTGATTCTCAAATGGCAAATCAAATGTCATCGAAAGGAAGAAGCAGGGAGGATGATGAGGGATTTCAAAGGAAGCTCAAGGAGGAAACTGACAGGCTCAACAAAGATCTTCAGTTCAAGAGGGAAAGAATCAAGGAACTTGAAAATGAACTCGCCAGTTCTGAAAATCAATTCGCCAGAGCAGTTGCTGACAGCGAGGCATCTTCCTCTCGTGCCAATTCGAAGGATAAGGACATGTCTGATTTGATGAAATCCATTCAAGACATCCAGAAACAGGCGCAAAAGAGAGAAGAGGAAGCTAACAAGCAACGCAGAGATGCAGAAGGAAAGGTATCTGAGCTTGACAAGGCGCTTGCTTTGACAAAGGGTGAATTGAATGTATTTAACCACGAGAGGTCAACTCTGAAGGATACCTTGGATTCTGCAAAACAAGAGCGTTTAACAGCTTTGGAAAAACTCGACAATATGAAATTGAAGGTCGATGACCTTAAGGCAGACTTGAGCTCTACTATGTCTCAGTTAACTTTGGAGAAGGAACTCAGAGCAAGATCAGAGCAGAAGGAAAGAGAGGAACGTAATGAACGTATTGCATTGTCAGCGCAAATGGTCGCAATGACGAAGGAACATGCTTACATGGAGACTAATTTGACCGAATCCAAGGATGTCATGGAAACCAAGTGGCGTCAGCAGGTTGAGGCAGAGGCTTCAAAGTTGACGGAAAAACAAGCAGAGTTAAATGAAGCAAATGAACGCATGATTGGTTTGGGAGGAGAAATTAATGCAATGAAGCTTGCGTTGAAGGATGAAAAGAATTCCGCGCACGCTGAAAATGCTACGGAGATGGGTAAACTTGCTTCTGAAATTGAAATCATGAAGGAAAGACTCAGGACGGAGGAGATGCGAAGTAGGCAATTGGGGGTATCATCACAATCTCAGGTTGAAGATTTAGAGAAAGCTCTTCGCGAAGGACAGGCTGAACGTCGTAGAATGCACAACTTGATTCAAGAGTTACGTGGTAATGTGCGTGTATTTGCTCGTATTAGACCGTTCTTGCCTGGTGATGGATGTGACGATGACACTCCTCCCATGTGCGTTCCAAAGAGTGAGACCACCTTAAAATTGGTAAGTGTTGGTTGATTCGTGGTTTTATTTCAATTTGTCACTTTATATCAGATATATTGATCCTTACCTACTATTCATATTAACAGACAACTAGCGAGGCTGATAAGAAGGGGCACAACTTTAGTTTTGATAGAGTGTTTGGACCCAGTATTGGGCAGGAAGCTGTTTTTACTGAAGTTTCGGAGTTTGTGCAATCTGCACTTGATGGGTACAACGTCTGTTTGTTCTCATACGGCCAGACTGGTTCCGGAAAGACGCATACTATGCAGGGGACAGGAATTGGACAAATGCGTGGTATTATACCTCGTGCAATTGAGCAGGTTGGTCAGTACAAAGAACACCTTGAAAAAGATGGATGGCAGTATGAAATGCAAGTTTCCTTTGTTGAGATCTATAACGAGACTATCAGAGATTTGCTTAGAGAAGAGTCAGTGTCTAGCCTCAAGCACGATATCAAGGTGAATCCCGACGGACGTCGTTATATTACTGATATCAATATGGTTTCTCTTGAACCAACTGATACTGAGGCTGTAGAGGATGTCATGCGCCAAGCCGCAAAGCACAGATCGGTTGGATCCACTGATATGAATGCAGTTTCGAGTCGCTCTCATTCCGTTTTCACCTTGCACTTAACCGCGTTCCATCCAGAGAACCGCCAAGCACTTCGTGGAACACTGAATTTGTGTGATTTAGCTGGTTCTGAGCGTCTTGATAGATCACATGCGACTGGAGCGAGAGCAAAGGAAGCGATGGCAATTAATAAGAGTTTGAGTGCTCTTACTAGTGTATTCGTTTCCATCGGAAAGAAAGCGAGTCATATTCCATTCCGTGACTCCAAGTTGACCTACTTACTTCAGCCAAGTCTCAGTGGAGACGGAAAGACCCTGATGGTTGTCAATATGAGTCCTACCGAAATGAGTACTTCTGAAACTCTTTGCAGTCTTCGTTTCGCTGCTGAGGTGAACAAATGCGAGCTTGGAAAGGCAAAGCGTTCTCTTGAGGAGGTAGACGAAGATGATGCCGCAAGTATTTCATCTAGCATGAGTGGCACTGCTTCTAGAATGTCAGCCAAGAAAGCACCGAGCAGAGCAGGAGGTTCCAGGGCAACAGCCACTTCGTCCAAATCTAAAGCGAGGAAACCTGTTCCAAGGGCTCCTGCCAGGAGAAGGTAAATGAGGGGGTAACCAGAGAATGCTGCAGTATTTAAAGGTCATTGTGTGAGAATGTAATAAGTGATTGTTTATGTAATCTACAAAACTTTAACAATTTAAAAAGGAAGTTTTGTTTCAGTTCTTCTTACATTCTGGCCATGTCGAGCAACCAACCACATCATAAGTTCTGACTAGATAGAATCATCAAAATCCTCTGATTGACCTTCATTTATCTGAGATTATTTGTATCTGCGCAGCGACGAGGAACATAAAGTTACGAAAATTGTGTAATGTGGAGTCTGCGCAAAAAGCTGCTATTCTCGCAATACAATATGTAGATGCTGTACCAACTGTTCCTAGCCATATCTTTGTTTTATATCATCCAATCTTTGAATACATGTTCCAAAGTGATTAGTTTGTGATCTTGCTTTAGATGCAGTGCATGGCGCATGGCTCGACAGACATCGTTTCCGTTGAAATATATTGATGACAATTGCAGACCGACGCCGTACTATCATCTAAAGACAACCGTCAAATGCGGAATGCTCTGTCTTTGAGGCAATGGTTACAGTATCTGTGTTTGAGGTAATACCTACAGCATGCAAAGCCGATTGTATCAATTTCGGTTATCAGCCCTTTTTTCTTATACTGATCATCCATCAGTCTGGAACTACCTTTACCTGATTCCCTGCAACTAAATTATTGTTATATCATACTCATCGGGAAATCCTCTTAATGCTGATTCCATTTTAAAATATGACATGACGTCTCGCTACTGAAAACTCAGCGCACACTCCGCAATTCCAATTGAGCGATTCTTTGGGACGTAGCTTTTTGAATACGTTTGGAACGATCGAGTCTTGATATTCAAAGCGGCATTCACTTCAATCAAGCAATGGTCGCACAAGAAGTATAGTAAATGATAATGCTGGTTCCAATCAGATTCAAAATTGACTGAAATTCTTAAATACTAAATAGAGCATGAGTAAATAATTTCCTGCTTGAAGATTAAACTAGTAATCTCCAAAGGACGACTATACTATCCTCCCTAAGAAATGATAGTAATTTGTGCGCCTTGTTTACGTAACATTATGCTCCATTACCTCTCTAGTGCAGTATCTCGTTGCAGGACCTTCTCGGCAAACTTCACAAGGAATACAGCTTTATCCTTTCTCGATGGCAAACCAATATAGCCATTCCTACTTTCACCTTCCTCGACATCTACCGTGTGAGCTGATACTCTTGCGCTGAACCCCGCTCCTTCCAAAACACCCGCAATGATCCCACTTATATATGCATCTGCACTTGATTGATGTACAGAAACAAAATTAGAGGTAATGGGATTACAATCGAAGATCATATATTCATCTGCATGGTCAATGGATTTTTCAAGTGAATCTGCAGGTCTTCCAAAGAGCGACTTCCAGACTGCGGAAGATATAAATTGCAGAATGGCCATGATTCTTGTTTCTCTCTTAGTCTTGGATTTGTGAACGGTTTGGGAGGTTAGCGGGGTTAGATGATTGCCAATATTTATAAACTCCATCTTCAATGTAGCTACAACAGTAGTTAGTCTGAAAATAGTCACAAGTAAGTCTTACCTCTTTACTACGATAGGCTAGCAGTTCAAGAACTTTGAAACCGACTCCATACCCAGAGCTTGAGAGACGCTGTTCCAACTCTGATATACTGGAAACTCGTGTTTGGTGATATTGAACCAATTCTGAATATAGATAGGCGAATGCGCTCATGGACACTTGATCATTTCTGTTGTCATGGGATACAAAATTCCGGTAAGACTTTGTGTTTACCCAGGCATTTCACAATGGGACCATTACAAATAGATACTTACTTCGGCCTCATGATTTGACGGTCTAGAATGCTGGTTGGCTTACTCATGACTGCTAATTGATGATGAAGGAGGCAACTTAGTGTACTGTATTATTTTATGTTTCATCAGGTTTCATGTTTAAATGTCTGTACGAGAAGAGGAGCTAGCTAGAGTGTTTGGTTCGAAATGTCATCATAATAATAGGTTTTTATCCCGCATCAAACATAGGTAGGTACGTCATTAACCACACACAAATAATCATGCAACATGCGAGAATGAAACATATCTTCTTGTTGTGCCGCCGACGAAGTAAGTGCCTCTATGCTCTTCGTATGCGTGCTTCCATGTTACGGATCCTTTTGCAGCTCGCTTTCACCTTGGTCGCTTGAATGAACATTTATTTTGATTGCGTCTTCACAATTTAACCATGAAATTTTCCGCACTTTTTGCAGCAGCCAGCTTTTCCACCGCAGCAGCGTTTGCACCTACAGCCCTCAAGCCCTCTACTCGTTCCTTCTCTATTGACACTACTCTCAACATGGCACTCTCTCAAGATGAACTTAAGAAGATGGTTGGATACAAATCTGTTGATGACTACGTCAAGTCTGGTATGGTTGTAGGATTGGGAACTGGTTCCACTGCTTACTTTGCTGTTGAGCGTCTTGGACAGCTTCTCAAAGATGGAACACTTAAGGACATCGTTGCTATCCCCACCTCTGTTCGTACCAAGGAGCAGGCCGAGGAGCTTGAAATTCCTCTTGTTACCCTCGACACTCACTCGAAGTTGGATGTCGCTATTGATGGAGCGGATGAGGTTGATCCCGATCTCAATCTTGTCAAGGGAGGTGGGGGAGCTCTCCTTCGTGAGAAGATGGTAGAGGTCTGCGCTGAGAAATTCATTGTCATCGTAGATGAATCCAAGCTTTGCGATGGACTTGGACCTGGATTCCCTCTTCCTGTTGAGATCGTCCCCTTCTGCCATGAGCACACGCTTCGTACTGTTGGAAATCTTCCCTCTGTTGCTGGATGTAAAGCTGTCCTTCGTATGGGATCTAGTTCAAATAACCAGAACGATGGTGATGAGATTGCTATTACTGATAATGGAAACTACATTATTGACTTGCACTTTGACAAACCCCTTAAGGATGCTGCCAAGGCCGCTGAGGAAATCAAAGCTACTGTCGGAGTTGTTGAACACGGACTTTTCTGCGGAATGACCACTGCTGTCATTATTGCAGGAGCTGATGGAATCAGTGTTAAAGAGGCTTAAATGTGGAATATGGAATCATCAGAAATGGCTACTCGATTGTTATGGATAAACAATGACTATCTTTCAGCTCGAAATAGGCACAGATTGTTGCTACGTCGATTGGTTGATTTAGTCAATCCAAACAGAAGGTAGAATTCCTTAATAAATCTTGAATACTGTAGTGGATAATTTTACTTATTATTATTACAGAAGTGACCATTGTAATGTTCAAATTAACGTAATTATGAAGGTCGCTATCTGATCATGTCTATTCTCAACCCAACTCATTATGATTCATCAAATGTGAAGATAGTGTTCGTAGATTCTTCATTCGAGCTGCTATCATCTAGCATGTTTTCAATGACATCCATCACACCATCGATAGATCCATTCTTATCCTTAATCATGGCTCTGAATTTCTTTTCATCCACCATTACTCCATTGATTTCTCGAAGACTTTTGATCAAATTTGTCGTTTCAGTTTTTGAGAGTAACCGATCATCATTCTCATCAATAGCAAATATCACACTCAGTATGTTCTGCACAACTGCCGCTCTTACATTCTTTTCCATTAGTTCTACAGTCTCCTTGTTTTCCTTAACAGCTTTAAGCAAGGATTCTACAGACTGTCCCTTAATTTGTGTAATCCCTTCAATCACTGTTTCAATTTCTTCCAATTTCGTCACGGTGACACCCAACCTTCCAATAGTCAATTTTAATTCTTGATTACTCTCGGCAAGCTGGTCTACTTCTCCTTTCAAAGCTGTATATGTCTTTTTCAAGGCTCTAATGTCTGTTATACGCGTTTGTTGGTAGTATGAATATGGCGATAGGATTAGAATTAAGACACATGCCCACTTAATGAAGAGTCCTCCTACCATGGCAAGTGAAACTATGGAACTAACAACCGCAGCGAGTGCAAGGATAAAAGCTAGTTTTTCAATATACGTCTGTTCCGATACCATGGCGAGACTTCTTTTAGATGGCTCTGGTGCAGAGGCAGAATCAATCTTTCCTTCTTCAATGTCGCCGGCTGTTGCTCGAGGCACCATCTCTATTTGAGTCATTGTGCTGTGTTCATTACTTTTCATTGTTTTACAGTGGGGTAATCAATTGGATGCATATGATACAGGTTTCCTCAGAGCTTTGTTGTATGTATGGTGCGGTGTCCTCACGCTCCATACAATAGTTGTTCCTTGATCAACTAAACTCGCTAATCTAAATAAGATTTTTGGTTTTTGAAACCGTTGAGTCCTTTATTTTCATTTTTACCTGTTTTTAAAAACATTTATTATTTAACTGCTGCGATGATGAGTGAAAAGACTGGAGTCAAGACTTTAAAACCTTACTGTTACAACAGTGCGCCTGTTATATTATGTAGGTATTATTCATAGTCCATGACTATTTTCATTAAAATGGTTAGGGTTTAAATGAACAAGGAACCTGAACCTACTTACAACAACATGCCCATGTTCATGTTCATGTTTATAATGAAAAATAATAGACGAAATACTTAAAAAGGGCTTCAAACCTACGATACAGTATCGTATCGAATGAATACACTAATACATTACATACTCAAACACGATCACCCTTGACACATTCCCATCAATCATGATGATGCACATCAAAAAAGCGGAAAAAGCGGAACAAAAACAAAAACATGAAAGCAAAGCCAACAGAGCTCAAAACACAAACACACAAAAGAGAACAATTATTGGTTCATTGCATTCATTCCTCATAAAAGACCATCAAAGTTCCATAGCTATTCACACAATGCTTTCAACAATTGCAAGAAGAGGTCGCCTGTTGTCTACTTCAATTTCAATTCGATGCGCATCCACTCTCATTATAGCAGAGCCCGCTAGCGATGCATCAGCACTGGCGCCCTCTACACTTGCCGCCATCAGTGCTGCACAAAAACTGCATTCTGGACCGATCACTCTCATGCTAAATACATCCATTGACCCATCCGTTGTCCCATCGTCAATTTCCACAATACTAAACACGAATCAATCAGATTCCCTCGCTGAAACAATCGCAGCAGCCGTCAAAAAGGCACAAGAGACATATTCGTTCTCGCACATTGTTGCACCAGCGACGAAATTTGGATCCAATGTCTTGCCCCGCGCAGCAGCTGCATTAAATTGTTCTCCCATCACTGACATAATTGATATTTTATCGGAGGATACGTTCGTGCGGCCCATTTATGCAGGAAGTGCATTGGCAAAGGTGCAGTCTACCGAAGATGTCAAAGTCCTTTCCGTGCGAAGTACAGCCTTTGATCAGGCCGAGGTGGACGGAAGTTCTGCGACTGTCGTTGATTTAGATGTGGAAAAGCAGATTTTGACGGAATTCGTCAAGGCCAACGTTTCCAAATCGGATCGACCAGAATTGTCTTCTGCCAACATTGTTGTTTCGGGAGGAAGAGGAATGAAGAATGGGGAGAACTTTCATTTATTGGAAGCCCTTGCTGATAAATTAGGTGGAGCGGTTGGGGCTAGTAGAGCTGCGGTGGATGCTGGATATGTTCCTAATGATTTGCAAGTGGGACAGACGGGAAAGGTTGTAGCACCTGACTTGTATATTGCGGTGGGCATCTCTGGTGCGATTCAGCATTTGAGTGGTATGAAGGATTCAAAGACCATCGTGGCGATTAATAGTGATGCAGAGGCACCGATTATGCAAGTGGCCGACTATGCATTGTGTCAAGATTTGTTCAAGGCTGTACCGGAGCTAACTGAAAAACTTTAATGTTGTTCGGGGGTCCTCGACAATTTTATTACCAGCAGCTTTATACGAGGAAGTATAACTCTTTAAAGCTTTATACCGAGCTTCTCACTATTTGATCGATAATCTAAGGACTTGACGTTAACAACTTCACTGTGGTCTATAGCAACTATTCGTACTAGCGGCACTATTGAGTGCGAACTGGCAGAATAGTCTTGAAAGTATGCACTACATTGTTATTTTTATATTGTATTTTGTGGATGTTAATTACACTACTGCAAAAACCCTCTGACAAACAAAAGACGATGGACTTGAGGTGACTCACGCAGCCAGGGGTCGGCAGACAGTTCCTTCACATCATCGTCAACGAAGAGGATGGTACCAACATCCTCGTTGGAAAATAATTGTTCTTTGATGTATGATCCTTTGGACACTTTTTTGGGGACTACGTGAACATTTGATGCAAGAGTTTGCAACCCGTGCATTTCCAAAAAAGTTCTTATCTCTTCTCTGTGAGAGTTCCTTGTTATGACATAGGCGGTGCCGTATGATTGTTGACTAAGAACTGCTGCTTTCAGATCTGGATCAAGCGAATGGACATATCCATCTTCTTTGCGCCTACTTGAAGTCTTTCTTGGCAGTGGCGATGCACCTGATTTTGTACTGCAAAGGGTCTTATCAAAGTCCAATAGCAAATGTTGGGGTCGAAGTGTTTCGACTAGAGTAATGACAACTTCACCATTACCTCTATATAAACGGCATTCGTTGCAACTGTGCGGCGCGTCACAGACAAAACATCGTTGGTAGTGACGGCAGAAGGCGTCCGCACCCGCTTTGCATGTGGAAAAGAAGCATTCTCCCTCTACACTTCTATTCCTTATGTTAGATTCACAAATAGAACAAAGCCCATGTCGACACCAGCGAGAGTCAAAATATCCTCTGCACTCGTAGCACTGAAACAATTTCTTCTTGCCAATGCTGGCATCTTTAAAATTATCTTCATTATACGCCAAAACCCGCCGTCGTCTCGAATCATTGGTGGGTGGCCAAGCCTCGTATGTAAGTGTATTTCTCATCGTAGGCAATAGCACTTTATCTAGGATTTCTCGCGAAGACTTGATAAAAGATCCAAGCTCAAACCCCTTTGGAACAAACGCGCACGTAGTATTAGAAGCAGCGTCGTCCCCAACTACGAACAAACGAGTAGTGGTACTGTTCAAAGAAGTCAATACATGCACCCATTTCGCGTTTTCACGTGCAGCTTTGAGCATGCCCTTCAAATGATGGATTTCTTTGTGCTGTGATACTGCAGCACTGAGATCGTCATCTGAAACTTCGCAGCAACTTTTGTCCGATAAATTGGTTATATGAGATTGTAGTGCATTTACATATTGGTGCAGAGACGTCTCTACCCGGTTTGGGACGTTTCCAATATGTGAATTATAAAGATTCAGTTCTTCCACAATTGCCAAAGCTTTGAATCCTCCCCTTGCAGCAATAGATAGAGAAATAAATGCTACCGCTTCATCAGGCCAGTTGAGTTCATTTCGAACCGCGTCAAGGATACGTTTCAAGGCAATACTTCCTTTTGGAATGCATTCCATGTCATCTCCACGCGTCCAATCATTCATAACAACCTTGCTATTATTTCTTTGCTTGGATGTTTCAACTTTAGCACTCCTCGAGCAATGTCGGGGATCTTCTCGTTCCACTTTACAAAGATGTTGCTCTACTTGCATTGAAATTGGAAGCGCGTCGAGCCTGTGAGGGCGCTCTCCGTTTGCCTCTCCATCGGGATGCCGTGGACTAAGACAAATTGCCTTTGAAATATCACGTGCATCGTGGATGGCTTTGCTGACACCTCTATGATGCATCCATGCTCCACATGAAAGAACATACATAATTTTTCGATCTAACAGTTCACAACTAGTAGCCCCATGTTCGTGTCTCTTCATTGCAGTCTGAACAGCATCCATTTCCCAAACAGGAGTGGAATCTTGCTCATGTTCATTATTTTTACATAGAGACGTCAGAGCATCCATATGTGCTTTTGCTCCCTCCCTGATATCATCACCATCACACCAAAAGAAGAAAGACATGCACTGTTTCAGTTCTTTCTCGATTCTCCTCGCTTCTTCAAACAGGTGGAGACAGACTTTCTTGTAATGAATTGTCTCCCGCCTTATCCGAAATGCTTGAAGTAGTTCTGCACAAGGACCAGTTTCAAGAGTTTCGATCGATTCCTCGTCTACGCCGGCTAGGCGCAAGTCTCGGGCAATGAGAGACCAATCTCCTTGTGAGAAAAGTAAAGCATTCTTGAGTGAGTAGTCGAATATTGAGAAATTTCCATCAAGGAAACAATTCTGTTTTGCTTCATCAATGTCAAAATGATTAATCGAAGGAGGTGAAACTGATGCCATATCTTAAACCCAGTGTTTGCTTTATGTATTTATATATATCTCTGCTAGAGAGAGAGATGAATGGATAGATTTTATTTATTTTGTACGAGAGAGGTTGACGATTGACGAGTGACGAGGCTTTGTGCAGACAGGTTTAGAAAAATAAGATGCAGACTTTTTTTGTGGGAAAACTAAAAACTTCTGCTTTCTGACCAAAATCCAAAATCCTGTGAATTCCCGAAATTCTCAAAATCCAACGTTCACCGTTCACCGCTTAATTCATAATTCATACATAGTCACAAATCACTGCGAGAAGGAGTACAGAGGACCTAAGCTACACTAAGCCAACCAACACTATCCGTATCCTTACCACGATATAGAAATAATGGTCACAACAAGATTGTCGAAAAAGAAGGCTGAGGATCTGGACAAGTCCATAGAAGAAAAGGTCGAAAAAGATCATACACAACCGGCTACCGAGGATGAAGAGCCTATATCTACTATTGAAAAGAAGTTAAGAGAAAAGAAACCAATGCCCTCGGTGCAGTATCTTCTCGAACATGGCGATCCCAATGCCCCGCCTTTGTCATTTAAGGACACCGTGCAACTGTTTGGAGGTCTTTTGATTGTTTTTGTTGGAAGTTTAATTGCCTGGCACTTTCTCTTTTTGAAGGATTCTGGTCCAGGCCAGGCGAAGAATTGGGGCAGAGACGAAATGTAAAACGTCGAAATCGTACACTGTGAGGGGGAAAGGGAATTTCGACCGTAATCCGTTGACAATAGATGCAAAAGTGACAAGAAGAATAGACAACGTTGGTGCAAGTGTATTCCTGTGTATTCGTTGATAATATAAAACATTAACGGCTAAATACTCGATATTCATTTCTCATTCGTATTCCGTTACGATCTTCTCATTTTTTGCGATGTTCTTCTTTTCTCTTACTCTTTTTCTTGGAGTATTTCTTGTCTGGTGTCTGAAGCATGTGAGCGCTTTTATTCAACTGCGTAAACCCGGCAGCAGCTGTCTTTTTCTTCGTAATAGGAAGGTTGAGACTTCGTCTAGGAAACTTAGCCTCCTTCGTTACGCGATCATTCTTCGAGGCCTTCACTTTTACGAATACAGGAAGCTCGTCATCACTTTTTTCATAGGCATCGCTGTCATACTTCTGAACCCGCATCTCGCCATCGCTGCTTTCATCTGACGAACCATCATCACTGGAGCTACTTTCTTCGTCACTACTGTCACTTTCGCTTGAAATATACATTTTCTTTTTTTCCTTCTGTTCTGCGGGAAACATTTCTTCCTTATCTCCTTCACCACCAAAAGAAGCGTCGGCTTCAGTGTCATCCTTTTCATTTGTGTCCACTTTTGCATTGGCATCTTCAATAGCTTTATCGTCGCCTCCCAATTCAGCAATGTGTGCATCGTCAATAGCTTT
>Ga0306864_1000271_pt1 | contig 24901 bp, 19 predicted proteins | sample AntRauTorckE5430_FD_190448 | JGI IMG/M metagenome (GOLD analysis project Ga0306864, IMG submission 190448) | Saline lake microbial communities from Rauer Islands, Antarctica - Metagenome Torckler E5 #430 (v2) (version 2) | ecosystem: Environmental > Aquatic > Non-marine Saline and Alkaline >...
AGTATTTTGTATTGTAGATGTTCTCTGCATTGGCATTGCTTCAACTATTGGAAGGTGGACAGCAGCAATCCCTATCGCAACTAGCAACATTATTTTCTTCTGGTAATGATGTATTGCATTTTTATTATGTTCAGTAACCTTGTCCTTAAGTCCATTGGAATGCACATTAGTAGAAATTCGAGTACCAACAAATGGAAATTTCATATTGTCTTTCTTCTGTACTCAGATAGATGCAGCTTTTTGAGTGCGGTGTGTAGAAGAACAGATACAGCAGTAGTGCCACTTGGTTCGTCCAATGAATACAATGTTGCCAAAAGGTGAAGGTGAAGTCTTGAGACACTATAGTCGAGGTGATGATGCTCTGGAAATATCACCGGTAGCTAGCTAGAGAAGAAGATCCAAAAGACACATCTATTATGTAGACAGTGCATAATAGTACATAGACAACACCACGAGCCATGAGCCATGAGATGGATGGATGGTCATCATCACATCATCATCATCGTCTCATCATCACATCATGATGGCGCTTTTATTTTTCAAAAGGATGGCGGTAAAATGAAAATCTGAAGAAATTACAATTCAAATAGAGTGACGATTTAAAATTTCCCTCCAAAAATCATTTACAAGACACAAAGCGATGAACGAAGACGGCACAACGGCACAACAAAGAATTAGTAGCAATGAGCAATGAGCAATGAGCAATGAGCGAGTAGGAAGGAGATGCATGTTCACAGTAGTATCGTAGTGTCAATTGTAACAAACTAAGCGCAATACTAGAATTCAAGCCCTCATAACCATGAGCAAACGAAATCATTATCTCGTTGATAAAACACTAAAAATTCCAAAAACGGATTTCCCATCTCTGGGAAAGTCGGCTTCAACTTCTTCGCCCCCACCTCTGCTACTGGTGCAGCTACCTACCAATCTCACCACCGGAGATCTCACAAAGAGTCATTTTATGTTGCAAAAAGATTCTAATAAATGTCGTCTTATATCTCAAGAAAAGGGTTTGACTTTTGATCTCGTCAAGGTTGAAACTAGTAATTCATATGTGCTCATCAAGGATGACGGCGACATGAATGATGCTAGCAGCAGTGAACACGTTCCACCCAATGCAGGAAAGCAACCAGACAAAGAAGCTAGACTGGTAAGAGAAAAAAACACGTTCTTCCTTGAATGCATCCAGATGAAGATAGATTTACAGTCAGAAATTGAACAGATATTGAAGGCGAAATCATATGTCTACCCCACGAAAGGCATCTCTATTGATGGTATATGTCAGAAATTGATGCATTCCAAAAAAGAAATATACGCCGCTTTGAATGAAATGAAGGCCTTCAATATTTCCTCATCCTCGGACTTTCCTTCGGCCAGGTATGGGACATTATCGGAAGAAATGGAAAGGGAAGTTTGGTATGTCATCCGACGAGTTCTGTCTGAATGGGATGGTGGGAATGATTATGCTGGGAAAGGTGTTGTTAAGGAGGACATGATAAAGCAAGTTATGGATCGCAATGATGGATGCGAAGACGATATCAATGAAAGGGTTTTGAGGCATTGCCTAGAGAAATGTACTGTGGAAGTGATCGGTGAACGCGCCAAACTGAATGTTGACCATGTAAGTAGTTTTCAATGTGCGTTACGTAAGTATGCGCCGTTACAAAGATGGTCGTGCGTCTTTTTTATTGGCTATTTCTGACTTATACCTCAACATATGTTTCATGGACCAATGTGCAAAGATTGCGCGCATAGTAGCGCATCACGTATTTAATATGAAAAGAGGTCCTTGGGAAGAAGAGAAGTTCATTCAGCAATGGCATAATTTGATGCCAGGGGTGGGAGCCACTTACGAGCCAGAATTGAACGTCATTAGAGATATTGCCCTTATTGAAAAGGAAGTAAGTCCAATGGAGCAAGAAGAAAGCGCTGCTTCAAATGGGTTGCAAGCGAAGGTAGATGAACCAATTTACCTCAAATACTTTCCTCGAGATAACTTGCCAAGCTCACAAGATGGAAGATTCAAAGCTTTGTTCAAGGAGAGGGGGAAATGGAAATTTGATCATTTGGTGCCTTACGTTGAGGATCTGGTGAAGAAATCTTCGTTCAAGTCAGTACCAGAATTGTTAGTCTTATATGCAAAAGTTGCACCAAGGGAAGAAGATGACGAGGACCAGGTTGATTATTATATCGCAAAGTAGCGGTACCTACAATATCAGTAATACAATAATTTTGGAAATATGACAACATTCCTAGCTATGAACTGTCAGCAACTTTTACTATGGGGGGAAATCTCTATGCATCGACACATATTGGAACAACTCTTTGAGTCCTCCACCATTTTCAAGTGTTTGCGAATAAGCCTTTGCTGCTTTTTTGAATCCTCCACCGTAAACTGGAGAAGAATGGTTTTCTATTGCCCACTTGTAATATTGATTCAATGTCAGATCTGATGGATCCCCGCCAGTAAATGATTTAACCATGTCAGAGATTCCCCTCTTCTTGTCATCAGCAGTGAGATGCTGAAGATACAAATAGGAAACTAGTTGACATAGACCCTCTTCAACTGTCTGATCAATCCTTCGAACTTGGCCGAACGAAGATGGTTCTCCAGGAACTCCGTATCGTCTGATAGGGTCATAACACAGCCAGGCATGAGTCGCTTCATGCGCTAATACGCTCGCCATTAGATTTTCCGGAAAGCCCTTCAAGATAAGAATCCGCTTTACGGAAGCATGTCGTATCCCTGCTCCAATATTCCTCAAAACTCCCCCACCAGTGTCTCTATCAGATTCATTCCTCTTTGCCCCTCTAAAAGCACTAGTTGCATTTGCAATGCCTCTCGCAACACCTGATAAGATAGGTATTTCTGCGTGTACCTCCGACCATATGGTCAAACCTCCCTTTTTTTCATTTGCGTCGCATCCAATGGTAGAATCATGTTGATTCATTGTATCCTCGTCAACAAGCTGGATGGGAACGTTGAACATCTTGCCCTGAAACATGTCTAGTCCCTGGCCCTCCATAAAGGATAATATTTTTTCATACAATCGCCGTGCAGCATTATCATCCAAAACAGCCGTTCGAGCACAAGCATTACATATTCTTGCAGCACTAGTCCCAAGCTGCTGAAATGGCTTATACTTCGGTTGAAATCGAAAGCATGAAATGCACCTGATGATAGATTGTGGGGGATGAGAAGAACAGATCCTTTCGCTTGGGCCGAAGAAAGGGTGGCATACGGCACGCAATGGGAAAGCATGACAATGGGAGCAGAGATTCGGGACTTGCGCAAGGGCTGCATTCCGAACATTGCGGATAATATCTGAGTGATTATTGAGAGCAGGTGTTGTAAATGATGGTACAGATTGTCTAGAACTGTTTCCTCCATTCTTGACATGAATTTTGCTGCTGACAGTGGATGAGGATTCTGATAGGGCTGTTCCTCGTCTCACTCCAACCCTAGCCCTGGCAGCTGCACTATTTTGATTCCCATGATATTGGGGCCTTTTGGAAATTTCACTTTTAGCCATGGATATGACATTTGCCACTCGAGATGAGGCGTTCCCAACAAGCGTCTTCGCGAGAGCAGGCATGGTAACTTTCCTTTTCTGATCGTCAATGTTTGATGTTGGTCTTCTTGTAGCAGCAACTGAAGCCTTCCGCGGTTCTTTCGAAGCATCATCATTGTGACGTGTAGTAGTATTTATGCAAGGTTCACAGTAGTATAGATTAGATAGATTAGCAGGTGATGGTCCAAATAGCGCATCTTCTTGTTCAGACCAGCTATTTTTCTCCTTTCGTTTGTTTTGTTTTTGATTAGATCTCATTGAATCCTTATTCACTATTTACTCTTTGAAGTAACATATAAAATAAATACAACGAATTCTAATGAGGTGTAAGGTTTTTGGTGTTCTGCCATTAATCTGTAATCTGTCTTGAATCCTCTTTCCCTATCTTCATCTGCACATTATCAATTGAGTCGATAATGAATAAATATGAACTGCAATGGTTGAGTGGTACTCAAATATCAGATTGGAGGAAGATGCAGTTGACTGAAGGTACTTATGGTATCATCATCAATCCAGTCCCTACTACTAGAACTGTTGTTGTTGTTGTATCTATTGAGAAAAGCAACAGAAAGTTGGCTAATTTCTGTCTACTCGTACGGTATGCGGTTAAATCTAATGGTTGATAAAATAACGTTTAATTGCCCCGCGCCAAAAATAATTGAAATATTGGCTCAGCTCTCTCATTTTTAAATTTTTACTTTTTTCGTTTTGCTCCGCTCTCCGCTCCTTATACTTTTATTAAATACCATTGACCATTGAGAGCAGCATACGATAAAGAATACAACGTAACCATCAAAGAACAAACCAAACCGCACCTACCCATTCCAACGACCATCCGTCCATCAAACTGGTAAGTGAATCCCGAATGAAGGAACAAGAAGAATAGAATGAAATAGCAGTAACAACATCATTCAATTCGTCGTCCTCGTTCACTAACAAGTTACTCCTCTAGAAGCAACATGTACCATACAGCACCAATGCAGCAGCAACAGTATCAACCGAATTCATCTATGGACAACACTACTTGTAGATCCAAATATGAAACTGAATTCAAGGATACCACACGTGCCTGCGGATTGTCCTTCTCTCTTCCATTCATGATTGATTCCAATGCCAATGCCAACTTCATTTCAAATTCAAATTCAAATTCCAAAAGAAGGAGAACTTCAATCTCTCTTTCTGATACGATGTATTATTATGATCATGCTAATGGTCATACTGGTGATCATACTGATGGCCATATTAATGGTCATACTGATGGCCGCAGGACTGACATAGACTCTGGATATTTGCCCCCACAATGCGATCCATTTCTCTTGGATCCCATCGGCGTGCATTCTCGCAAGTCTGATTCTCCTTCTACAAATTTATTCACCCCCATATACACAAACGTACGCTCTCAATCTCCCATCATTGAACACAATATTCATGGATACAGCTACAGACAAAATCATTGTTACAATCATAGTTACAATCACAATCACAATCACAATCACAGCGCTTTTGTACCCTTTGACCAAGATGATACCGCTGAAATTGCCAAGGGAGCAGCCGCACTTTGCTTCATGAAGGAACAGGTTCAAGTTGGAGTTGGATCTACTTCTTACAATCGAAAATACGGAATTGATACTGACAATGATACTGATATTGATATTGATATTGATATTGATACTCACAATGATGGTGTAAAAACTGCAACCATGGAAAGAACAAAGCAGATCAGAGGTTATACCATCTCTCCACCCGCAAGACTTGCACTTGATAATGTTCAAGAGTCAAAACACGTCAACTCTCTCCATCAGTTTGTTCGAGCGGAGCTACTCGATATCTTTTCCATACCTCTTGCACGAGCTCAAAATGAACATTCAGTACCTTCTAAACGGAGTCTGCGGAGTAATAGTAATACTCCCAAACGTGGCAATAGTGCTTCTCGGCTTGCCTCAGTTTCTCCTCCGTCCAACTCTCCTTCCAATCCATCTCATTCCTCTTCATACAGTAGTGCTCGACAGTACCCTGGACGAGTTGGTCTACGTTGCATCTACTGCATCCATACTCCCAAGAAGAAACAAACCCCCGCCGCATCCTTCTTTCCCAAGAACTGTGCAGATATCTATAGGCAGACCTGTAATTGGCAAAGGGTGCACTGTCAACAATGCTCAAGCATTCCTCTCAGTGTCAAGAACAAATATATGCAGCTCAAGCAGAATGACAAGACGAGAGGCAAGACCAAGTACTGGGAGACCAGTGCCAAGGCCATTGGGTTGGAGGATGACCGAGAAGGAAGAAACGGGATTGTGTGGAATGAAGAAGGTGCGACTGGACAATGAAGATCGTCCAACCTCTCTGTACAAACTCAAATTTACAAACATTTTTCCATGGTAACGATGACATTACATTACATCATTACACGCTACACTAGTCTTTCCTGTCATAAGTTATCCAATGATCGTGTTAGAATGCCACTTGGTTTCTGAGTAGTGAACCCACTCGAAGTCACATTTTGTCAGTGAATATTCTCAATGATTGTTTACACATATACAGCTCTAGCCTTAGCCTCTTCCCCCTTCTTCGTTCCGTTACTTCTATGTTGATGCTCAGATGTTCAAACGGAACTTTAATTATTGATTACTCTCAAACACGTCAAGATGCAGCAGGAAGAATACAGAAAGAATGCTCATCTGATGATTAAATACTGTTAGATATGTTCCTGTCTGTATTTATGCATCTTTGAGGCGTAATTTAGGCAGCACGTTCATTGATTGCAATTCTTGGAATAAGAGCTTGCACGCGTAAGGTAATCGGATATCCGCTACTCGTTCTCCACTTCGGCAATACTGACACCAATTTTGATACTGCAAAAGACCGCAAGTGAGACACACATTGGCACAGAACCCATCTGAAGAATGCATCAACCTTTCCATAATGAGATTGCTTGCTCCATACGCAATGAGACAGTCACGTTCCATTTCTCCAAGACGCAGACCTCCGTCTCTTGATCTACCCTCGGTAGGCTGACGTGTCAAGACTGCTCTCGGCCCTCTTGCACGTGCGTGCATTTTATCAAGAACCATATGCTTTAATTTCTGATAAAATATTGGACCAGAAAAAATGTAAGCGTCTAATGGCTGACCATTTGTGCCACTGTACATAATATCCTTTCCAACATAGTTGATTCCGTTTCTAATCAAGGCTTCAGATGCTGCTGCTGGTGTGTCAGTGGAACCCAATTCTTCTCCGAAGGCAGTCGCATAGGCCTGGCGACCTTCGTAAACACCGGCTTTACCGACAAGTAATTCGATGAGCTTTCCTACGGTCATGCGCGATGGGAATCCATGAGGATTCATAATAAGATCTGGCGGGTGCCCCATTTCATTGAATGGCATATCTGCCTGTGGTACGATCAATCCACATACACCCTTTTGACCATGACGGGAAGCAAACTTATCGCCAACTTCTGGACGTCTCACTTGTCTAACCATAACCTTGATCAAGAATTGTTCGTTCTCGTTGGATGTAACCAGCACTTTGTCAACATAAGATGGAGCACCACTTTTGTACGACATTCCGGAATATTTGTACTCCATTTGTGACAAAGCAGCCATTCCATTACCTTGCAATCCAAACTCTGCTCCACCAATTGAAGTTGAAGTATCCAACGGAGACTCTTTGTTCACCATAATGGAGCCATTATCCATTAATTCTCCAACCATGCAGATACCATCCTTGTCAATTCCACGATACCGCGCATACCGTTTATCATCTAGACCCTCTGGAAACTGACTGGCATCAGGTGCTCCACATGTTCTATCCATTGCCCCATTGGCATATCGTCTAACGCTCGTTTGGAACTTCTTTAATACCATGCAACGGCCGAAGCCACGGTCGATAGACGCTTTGTTCAAAACCACTGCATCTTCAATATCGTAACCACTGTACGCCATCACAGCAATGCATGCATTCTGTCCTCCCGGAAGCTGATCAAAATTGATAATATCCAAGACTCTAGTTTTCACCATTGGTTTCATTGGATAAATCATTGTGTAGATCATACCGTCCATTCTGGCATATTCATTCAGACCGATTGCGCCAATAGCTTGCTTTCCCATCGCTGATTGATATGTGTTTCTAGGAGATTGATTATGGTGGGGATTGGGAATCAAACCAGCGACAACTCCAAGCAGAGTTAGTGGATCAATTTCAAGATGAGTGTACGCCATTCTGCGTTTATCAAGACCTGCCTTTCTCGCAACCTCTAGATCACGCTCTGTTACAGCAATCAAACAGTTGTTCTCCTCGTTGACATCAATATATTCAACAACTCCTTGTTTTAGTAGATCGCGAATATTGATTGTGCCTGCAACGAGACCTTCAATGTGCGATTGCTTCAGGCGAGGAATGGCAGTCCTTTCGTCTACAATAATCATTGGACGACACACTCTACCTCCGTCAGTCGAAATATGAATCGCTCGCTGCCCTTGATTAAGATAAAGAGAAACGAACTCTCCTGCCTGGCCCTGTCGACGCATTGTTCGTAGCATCTTGACCAAATAGCGAGGTCTTGTGTGAGCACCTAGAATCAGACCATTAAGGAACACTAGGTAGGAACCAGATGAATTGATTTCGTTTCCAGTAAGCATGTTCACATCTTCCGCACCTAAATCTCTGCACAGGCGCTCGATAGGAGCAGTGTCTTCATCGGTTGTAATATGAGCAAGTAACGCTAGGTTTTTGACGAGACCGCACGCCTCTCCTTCGGGAGTATCTGCAGGACAAAGCATGCCCCACTGTGACGGTTGTAAAGAACGAGGACCTGATACTTTCCTTGTCTTTTCAAACTGACTATTTACACGAGTCATCATACCAAGTGCAGATATGTAAGATAGCCTAGAAAGGACCTGAGTGACCCCAGCACGATCCATACGAAAACGTTTCAAAACCCAATTACCTGACGAAATTGCAGATGCCATACCATGAGTGATGGTATCAGGCCTGATGCATTTCACAACATCAAATGCTTGCGCACGATTTGCTTTAGATAAAACCATATCGGCCTGCCGCTTTAAATCTTTGTTGAAAATCTTGAATAAATCCTCAAATAACAAAGACAGTAAACTTCCAGCAAGCTCAAGGCGCTTATTTCCATAATAATCCTTATCATCCAAAGGTTCCTTTCCTAGTCGGACCATAACCACTCGGCGGACAATGTGACCAATGTAGATGCATTTCGCGCGGAAGTCAAAATCAACAACTGGAATGTGACTTAATGTCACATTGGCAAGGACTTCTCTCGCTTCATCTTCTGGTGCCTGAGGTTTGCGATATGAAGTAAAATTTGAGCTCAGCGCCCGATTTCTGATTTTATTGCCAATGTAACGAAGAGCCTGCATCTGAGTAGAAATCCCAAGTTTGACTGGCTCTTCTAAAGATGGGGCAAGACAGTCAACAATCTCAGGGTCGCTACCTACAAGTTGCACTAGTTCCATATCACTTTCAACTCCCATCGCCTTTAAACATATTGCTATGGGGATATCATCTCCAAGTGTGTTATGCTTCATATATATTTTCCCATTCTTGATCAGGATATAACCTTTCGACTTTCTTTCTCTGGTACTGGAGGTGATACTTGCACAAGGGTTCTTTTTCGGATCCTGTTCAATAATTACGCGATTCTTCGATAATTGTTCCTGAATCAGAATTGCCTTTTCCACACCTTTAACAACGAAATATCCACCTGGATCTTGTGGACATTCCCTCATAGCTGCCAATTCGCGATCTGTTTTGCCACTTAAAAGACACTTCGACGATCTAAGCATAATTGGTATTCTTCCTACGATAACCTGTCAAAGATGTTTATACACATTTCAATGTGAGCAAATCAATAGGAGTACTTGTTGTGTGAACTGTTCGGAAAAAGGATCAAACTTACCTTTTTCTTGATAACAATCTGGCGCCCTCTCGTATATCTAATGTTGACATAAATCGGAGCTGAGTAGGTACAATCTCGAAGTCTGCACTGATTCGGAGTCGCTTGTGAGGTAGCGTGACTATCCTCCTCCACACTGGGCTCTCCAACCCAACAGTCTGTGTATCTCAAATAAAATTTTGGGTCATGTTCACTGCGGATCTCACAAGCACTCGGGGATTGAACAATTTCCTTCATTTCGATATTGACGAAGTAATCAAACGAGTCAATGTGCTGACGCATAAGACTTCTGACTTGTAGAAAATGTGGCAACACCCTCCACTTATCTTTCAAGGAACCAATTGGGGCATCTAAAGGAGAGCGGCAACTTCCATACTCTCTTCCAGCTTCAGGGTCAACTTCGTCACTCTCAGCGTCTGGACCTAGTTGCGCTGCTATAGCTGCCGCCTCGGCTCCATAATCTTCTTGTGCATCAATATCTTTTTTACCATAAATGTGATCAAAACCTTCTACAGGAAAGTGAATAGGATCAAAATTCTTCTCTCGCCATTCCTTCCATTTATCCGTTCTTGATGATACTTCCTCTTTGGATTCTGTCTGTGATGTTGTCAAACATGCTCCGTATGGTGTGCCTCTAACTAGACCAAATACTCCATCCCGTTTCGATCTTTCAAGTGTTGATGGAGCCTTCACCTTCGGATATGAATCCTTGACTGCACTCCCTTTCAAATCTTTTGCTGCAAGGGCGGCCTTTATCATCATCTCATATTGCTGCTCTTGTAGAAGTACAGAGGCATCTTTGTCCGCCTTTTGTTTGGATTTAGAAAGGTTTCCGCCAATTGATGATGAGACAGTACCTTCTGGCTTTGCGGTTAGAAATTCATCCGAACTCATTGATGTACTGTTGGGATTCTTTCTGCGGCAATTTTTTTGGAAGATAGACCAGTTTGGTGTTATGTATGTTCAGTTGTGTTGTTGGTTGTTGGGCGTAATCGTACTTGTTTATGTTGTTTTTATTTTCTCTGATTTTCTTGTCTGAATGATGAATGATGAATGGTTGACATTGTTGTCCTACATGTTGGATTGGGGTAAGCAAATTCAAAAATAAATATAGCATTTTTCATACCGACAGTGCTACTACGATACTACTGTGGGTAGTAAGTACATCAGTGCTCATCAGTGACACCTGTCACCACACTCAGAAAATGATAATAAGCATTGGAAGTAATAATGGTATTCGATTCCAAAATATGCCGCATGGCCTTTTAATCATCTGCTCTCTAGATTTGACAAGTGCATGTGCGTAGCGCAAAATCATAGGACCTGCCAAGTGTTCAATTGTAGGATAGGCAACCACCGCAGCGAATCTTATCCATCCCAATCACCTCCAACCAACAGAATGCTTCAGCACTGGCACCAACTCCTTCGATCATGTTTTCTTCTTGTCAAAAACCTCCAACATCGTTTTCCCAGCATCTAGTACTAACCAACGAGGAGCATGAACTGAGCATCATTGGTATGAACAGGCCTCACCATCACAGCATTCGTCGACGGAACGGTGAAAGATGGTATTAGTGCGCACAGTTGGCACATCAGGCCCAACCTTGAGATTTAACTCATGACCTCCATTCTATTCAATCAGCAGCCCAGACGGACGGACACCCTGATACTATCTCATCCCTCCGCACTGAAAGCGTAGCTGTTGTAGCTGCTCTGTACTTCCTCCGATCAGTCTGCACCTACTATGAAATAACTGTCTCTTTTTCCTTCATCCAATATCATCTAGACAATAAGGAGGATTCAAGAAATGGACAGCCGCCCAAGGACTGTGGTACGACCACATGCGGCACAATCGCCCCCCCCCCTCCAAGACTTTCCCAAAGAATTACGCCGGTCCCATCTGGATGAAGAAACTTATAGCTCAACTAAAATGTTACAATCTCAACCGGCGTTGGTAAATACGCAACGAAGCGACTTGTGTATCTGAATCAGCTGAAGAATATGGAAAACACGGGAAATGCATCAATCTACAATTACAGCTCTTTACCAGACGAACGGTACAAAACCAGACCCTCGCTCAATCTACAGACAACCTCTTGATGACATTCTTACAAAGTCAAAGGAACGACGACTCGTGAAGTGGCTCTAATTACACTTGGCATCAACATCATATAGAGCCTAACAAAACAAAATCAAGCTCTCAACTCAAACCATATCCATCACGACCTCCATAATATCATACAGCACTAAATAGAAAGATGAAATCTAGTCCGACTTCCAACCATCAAAAGTGGCCCGGCGTACATTCTATTTTCCAAGGAACCTTTGGAATAATTTTAAGACCTCTATTTTATTACCTGTGCGTAGCGTGGTCCATTTTTAGTATAGCATAGGGTAGTTATTTTTAGCATAGGGTACCGGTAAACACACAAACTATACAAGGATCAAGTTGACTCTTCCTTCTTCTCGTCACTTTCTTTCAGTAACTTCCAGACGCCGGTCTTACTTTTTACTCGAATTATACCAGAAACAACTTGAGTTCCCATGAAGGCAGCAAGGGCCCACCAAACTTTTCCTAACGTCATGGTTCCGCCAAACTTAATCATGGAAACACATACTATGTTAGCTACCCACATTGCAATCATGGTAAACTTCCAATCCAAGCCTCCCATAGAGATACCATTCACTGGGTACGCCAAACCTTTCAACATCTGGGTTGCCAGTACGGGAAGGAAAGTACCCAGCGCAGCATCACGAATCGCTGGGTTGGAAGTCAACCCATTCATGACTGTTTTTCTTTGGCAGTAAGTTACTAGTGACAGCAGAGTTGCTATCCCTCCACCAGCAACGATAGACCCATTGATTAAATGACGAATTGCACCTTGCCTCACAACAACGGGTCGCGACTTATCATCTGAAATCTCTCTCGCAAGCAACGTCTGTACAGCAACTGCGACCGATTCACATATCTGAGTAGTTGCAAATCCCAACTGAAATGTTAGATTGTAGGCGGCCGCAACCACAGGACCCATCAAAGCTGTCTCCCGTGCACAAATAGTGTAAGCCATGACCTTTCCTAAAGATCTAACCAATACATAAGATCCTGCCTCAAGATATGCAATAAGTGTCACTTTCAAGTCTTTCAGTTGGCCAAATAAATCAATTTTGACCTTTCTATTGAGTGCCATCACCAATGGCACCAACGCAATATATTGTGCAAGCAAAGTCCCTAACGCCGCTCCACTAGCACCAAACCCAAAAGTAAAAATAAACAAAGGATCTAGAGCGGCATTCATTGCCGTAAATGCAAGTGAGTAAATAAGAGGAGTACGCGTGTCGCCTAATCCACGGAATATCCCATTTGTTACAAGCCAAAGAGTAGCAGCTGGAGTTCCAAACGCACGCATGCGAAGGTAAGATACCGCTGAAAACCACATTGGCGAAGATTGACTAACTCCCATTCCTCGGATAATCCCTGTCGTGAGGACGGCGTATAATACAAGCTGAATCACACCAACAGACAAAGCAAGGAGTAATGCTGATGAGACAGCAATGGACAAATCCTTCTTTGCTTGCGCTTCGTCACTCTCCCCCTCTTTTTTGCTACGAGCCTTCCCATCTTGTGATGCTACTAGTGAAATACTAGTTCTCAGGAGAGGGTCATTGTACAGTTTTGATACGGCATATTGAGCACTTATGGCAACGCCAGCCCCACCGAGAACCTCAGGTCCAAGCCTCCCAAGATATGCAGTATCAACAAGTGATGCTAGCGGTTCAGCCGCTAATTGAACGAATGCAGGGAAAGCAATGCCGAAGAATTCTCTTGTCAGTTTTGTTTTTACCTCCTTAATTTGCTCTGCATCGTGTCCATCCGTATCAGCTATTGCAGATGTTGCATGAATGGTAGGTATTCTACTGCCAGGATGGCACACGGTACCGCAATGAATGCTGGCATTTGATTTCACGCCAGATACGTGCACACAACTGGTACGAGCAAATGATGACGGTGGTATAAATGCATTGGTGCACGGAAGGATTACTACTAGATAATTTGATTTCATTGTTGTTGCAGATAATAAATACCTTTTTCAGCTGTTGTGGTCTGTGGTCTGTGGTCTGATAGGTAGGTACACACACAATAATCTCAAAGCAGCTTCCGCTGAAAAATAACCGCCATCTTTCTATTTTATAAAAGGAATTAGCGCATTTCGCAATACATTCTACCTTTTTTGTTCTCTAACCCATGACTTGTTAGATCACATCGAACACGAGCCGCAATTCAATTATAGTTATACCTTTCCGCCTCCAGAAAGTGTCACGTTTTGACTTTTGCACACCTGCTCATGCAGTTTGATAAGTGGGAGAGGCAGTTGCTTATAATCATAATGTTCGTATTCAAATTCACTACCACGGCGGCCATACAAATTTTTTTCATTCATAATGCACTCCATAATATGGTCTTCTGACTTGATTTCTGCCTTGTTATATTCTTGGTGAATAAAGGATTCAATCTTGTGGATGATATTTTCCACACTGAGAAAGTAGGAACCATGCCATCCTGCATCCCAGATTACATTAGCTGCCATACGCATATTGCGCCTTACCCGATGCTGATGTAAGTTGAATTTTCCTTTGAGCACCGCTTTGCCTGGTAAAACATGCCCCAATGTCCAATTACCTTGCACCCAGTTGAAATTATAGTAAAACATTTTCATGGACAAAAGGGTTGGTTTTTCCATGACAGTTGAATGCCATTTCTTTCCAGGCTGGAACTCTGCAATAACTTGAGGGTCAGGAATCTGCGTCTGTGCTGATGATAACTTCAAAATCCGTAAAAGAAGCTATACCAATGCTGCAATGACCAAACAAAGTTTATAGGCAATTATAGTAGGTGTATGAGCACGAATTTGATCGATGGGGCGGTGCGATTGGTGGTGTATTGATGCAACTGTAGCTTGAACAGCGAAGTCGCTTGCTTTGTCGTGTTATAATATTTGAACTTTCCAAATTTCCCTTTCTCTCTCTTTTCTTCCTTGCCAACTTTTTTGAAAAGGGTATAATGTATAATAACAAAAAGTTTCTAAATAGCCTGGTCCGGACCAGATTTTCATGCACGATCAAAAGAACCAATAACCACCAACCTCCACCAACCATTATCCATTTTACATACCATTAACCATTATCCATTATCCATTTTATCCATCATTGTTTTTGTCATCTCCATCAATCAAGCCTCACAACTCACAACGAGTATGAAATTCAGCAATAGTTTGTTTTTCATGGCGTTTTGTTTTTCATCAACACAAAGATTTTTCTGGTCACCCTCAATTTTTGTTCATGGCTTCATTGCTTTCCGGCCAACGAGTACCACTATTTGTGCTTCACGAAAGACTCATGCTCATGCAAAGTTGCATGGACACTACCAATCGAAAATAGAGAGGTTTCCATCTCTCCGTGAGACCACCCGGTTGTCTACAAGGGAGCTTTTCTCATCAAATATCGAGATAGAAGGCGCAGTCACCAACATCTCAATCGATACATTGGGTAAAACGCTTGGATCCGCATTCCAAGAGGGAGAAACAGATGGCATCATGCAGCTTGCGCCATCTTTAATTGGACACTTCAGTGCAGAAGAAATTATTTCTGGTGCATTAGAAGCTTCCAATAACAATAAAGGACAAGCTGCTGGTATTATCAATGCAATGATTGCTTCCTGCAGCCAGCTCGAAAATCAATCGCCTGAAAATTTCGTTCTTGCTTGGGAGATTTATTCGACGTGGGAAAATATCGCAGACGAACTGGAACTATATCCTGATATGGTATCATTTTGCGCCACTTACTCGGCATTGACGAGGGCCGCAGAAATCGATAATGATGATGATACAGATTTTTTTCGACATTCTGCGAGTCAGGTGTTGGAAAGAGCGCAAAGGTATAGCAAGAAATTGGCTGGAACCAAGCGGAGAAAGATTCTCAATACTATTGCACGGAAAGGTGGACGGTTGAATAACAATGTGATTGATCATTTGAGTGAATTGCAGCAAAGTTACGGGCATGATTTTGGCGTTCTTTATGAAGATAGTGACGTAGTTGTGATAAATAAGCCAAGTGGAATGGTTTGCTTTCATAGCCGCAAGACTACAGATGGTAAAATAGGCCGCAAGAAAAAAAACAAGAAGAAAAAATCGAAAGGGTTGTTAAAAGAAGAAGAGTTCAGCAGTGATATTTCGCTAGAAGACGCTCTGATAGATGTTGGTATATCTTTGTCTACACTCAATCCAGACGCATTGGGTCTTGTACATAGAATCGATAGAGGAACGTCAGGCTGTATTGTCCTTGCAAAGAATGATGACGCCCATGCAAAACTTGTGACAGAGTTCTTCACTCGCCAGGCCAAAAAACGATATACTGCGTTGGTGCCATATACAGCAATCGACGGGAGTGCTGATATTGAAAATTCTGGCACCATTGATGAAAAAGTCGGAGGGAGACCTGCTCGGTCAATTTATCAAGTGGAGCGAGAAGTCGGAAAATATGCACTTCTTGTTGGCATTGAAACTAAGACTGGTCGTAAGCACCAAGTAAGGATGCATTGCGCTGGTGGATTGAATCGCCCAATCTTCCTTGACCCATTGTTCAGTACGTCACATCTAAACAACAAGCAAGGACAACTGAACACAAAAAAAGCGACAAGCGCTGCCGTTGAATCAACAAATAGAAATGACCACGTTCAGATCTTGATGGAAAAAATTGCAGAAGAGTCAGGTGGAAGAAGATTTTTTCTTCACGCCTCTAATTTGAAGATAGATAACTTTTCTATTGATGTTAGTGCAGCAATTCCCAGTTGGTGGGGTCATGTCATAACTGATCTAGAAAATGCTGTACCATAATATAATTTGTGTGATTATCGATTCTACAGCATTGTGAATAGCTTTCGAATATGGCGCCTATCTAGCTAGTGTTAATTACGGTAGATGGGACGTGGCACGTGTTCGTGATCCCTTTCTTTGGACACACCATCCCACAGTTTTCCACTGGTTGCCGTGGTTGAGGCAGTTGCTAGTTCAACTGGATTCGCAAAGACTAGTGTTGACCTTATTATGTATTCCTGCGAGTTAGTAAAGATCAAGCATGCATGATGTGGACCTCTTGTTTCTGAACAAGAAGTCTTTGATTCGCAGAAGATTGTCGCTGTGATAGGAATCATGGACGGACTCTATCAGAGGACTTTAAAAAATTTTGCCCTCATCACCACTTGGTCTTCTCGGATGTGATGTAGGCTACCGCTCGCTCTCGACGGAGCCAGCAAGTCCAAGAGCAGGCGGTAATCAGGAGAACAACTTCCCCAGAAACTTTGGGTTTGATCCTCTTGTACTTTATCTCAACTGTGATTATCAAGGTAGATAATTTAACAGCAGCTTCCTGAGATCAAGAACGGATATCTTGCAATAATGCGAAATGTTGGATTTTCTTTCCAAATGAGTTTGTTTCCTAGCGGGAGTAGTAGTGCATGTAACCTTTCTGCAAAGACTTTGAAGATGATTGCCAATGTCCAATACATCTAGTAATTTCCCATCTAGACTCAACAAAATTGAATCAAGTGGAGTGGGAAGTCAGGATATCTGCCCTTCTTGTTGGCATTGAAACGATGACGGAAATAGATGCCCATAGCATTGGTGTTTAAAGTAGACTGAGTACATTGATCTGGTGGATTGGGTCGCCTAATGATCGTTAGTTTTCCCATCCAAAGAACACGCAAGGAAAACCGAACAAAAAAAACAAATAGCACTGTCGTGGCATCTACAAATAAGAATGACAATGTCCAAGCTAAGCTGAAAAGTAAAATACGAACAAACATTATTAGTTTAGGTTGTTTGCACACTATAGCAAGACACAAATTGCTTTCATCTTTATTCTGCGCTTACGCAAGGAGCAGAATAAGGTTCTTCGCCGGTCATGCAGTCAGAGGCAGTTTGAAGAAAAGACATGGTTGTCCCCCAAGGTTCCGAATGATACCGGCCAGCAATAACATATCGCCCAAACATCATGCTCTTTAATTCACAAAAGCACGAAGGGCGTGATTACAGTTTTCACAAATCAACACATACTGGTAAGCTTCTCAGGCACTGCTGACAAAGAGTATTCCGTTGATTCTCTTTATTCCTTGTTATGAGCAGCGCAACATGCTGCACTGACGACAACACCGTTGCTTACTACATCACACACATTGGCTTGGCGCTCTTGAAGCTTGCTCTCGTTCGCTGTGATATATTCTCACTTTTAGGGTTTTAGGGGCAGTGAGCATGAATGCACCATCGTCGTCACAAGCGATTCTAGGAGCCATTGTGGGTGCCTTGGTAGGTGAAGTGATGGGGAGCTTGGTGGGAGCATCAGTAATTCTCGTTGGGTTTCCGGCAGGTGAAGCAGAAGGCTTGACACTCGCAGTAGGGTTATTAGTAGGGGTCATACTGGGCTCACTACTAGGGGTTCTGATCGGAGTATCAGAAGGAAGACCACTGGGCTCCAATGAAGGCTGATCAGAAAGACTTATGGAAAGTTGACCAAAAGGCATGGAGCTAGGAGAGTTGGATGGCTCATCAGAAGGAAGGTTACTAGGAGCATTAGAAGGCGTATCAGAGGGGAATCCAGATGGAGGATCAGAAGGATTGCCACTGGGCTCGCTGGAAGGCTGATCGGAAGGGAAGGAACTAGGTGCGGTACAAGGCTGATAAGAGGGATTCTCAGAAGGAGTATCAGAAGGCTCGCTAGTAGGTCCCAAAGTTGGGAAAGGAGATGGCACAGGGGAAGGAGGTCGGGTGGGTACTTCACTAGGTCCATCAGAGGGACTTGCCTGAGGCATTATTGCGGGAGCCTTCGACTTGGTTGGAGCAGAAGTAACAGGAGCTATTCTCTGCCAAGTATCGTATAGTGTTTGCTCAGAGAACAAGGCACACGATAGTCGAAATTGGCTGTTGGTCCACAACGTCTGCCCTGATGTTCATTAGGATACAATATTATATAGCAATAGTTCCTCGTAAGTATTATCTGGTCGTAGACAAGTAAAATTGATTCCCGACATGTTAGCCAGTGCCGTTATTCTGAAGCAATGCCCCTTTCTCATTGTAGGAATCACACCGCTTCGGGTACTAACAGACAGCTTCTGGTTGTGCTTCGTTTTGGGAGATAGTGATATATGTAGATTGTGAAGAAAAGGCGACGGACCAGCGTCCAACGCAATATCAATTTCCATGTGCAGGTGTATAGATGACGAGTTTGGTGTTCCAGTAAAAGTTTCAATAGTGTATCTCATTTGAATCAACTTCAATCCTTGCACAATATCTTTTGTGATGTCATCTGACATTTTGGAGGTGATAGACATAATCTTCAGTATCCTCCTGCTAAGAAAATTAAGATGTTTATGAATCTGCCCTATATGATCGTATTTCTTCTGGAGATAAAGGTAATGATTGAAATGTTTTCGCAATTTTAATCGTAGACACAATTGCCACTTTTTCTCTGCAGCTTCCTGCAGACTGTCGTTGACACTGGTGTCTTTATCAGTTGCACGAGTCGAGGGAGAGCAACTCCGGTTTATGAAACTTGATCCGAAGATATTGTTATTATCTGAATTGCAATAGCGCACTGTTTTTGAGCCAATGTTCCCACTCGCAGATACAATATTCGATCTATGGCAAAATAAGTGGAGGCCGTCCACGAGGATGCATTGCTTGATGATTTGTAAGAACCTTCTTTTCTGCTCTGGTAAACTGTTTGGTGGACCCAAGTCGTTCTCCAAACGAGGAGGAAGGAACAGAATTTTCTCATAGCTATTCGCATTTTTCATTTCGCAAATGATGTATCCAGAGGAATGAATTTTGAGAAAGGGTGTGTCTTGAGACTCAATTGAGTGGTCCTTCAAGAGGTACAGAGAATATGACTTTCTTGTATTTGTATCTATTGGATCTTTTTTCACATGAATTTCGATCCCAATTCCTACAACAGCAGACTCTTCTTCTCTGTAGAAGGGATATTGAGCAGTTGAAACAAGCGGTTGAAAAGTCGCCGGGTTTGTTTGTGGTAACACTACTGTGATAATTGTGACGAGATAGACCCATTTCAGAAAGGTGGATCGGATGTGGATGTTGTGATACTCTATTCACTTTTTCGTAGCTTGTGTATGGCATCAGGTTAGTGTACCACACAACTACTGTAACACCTTTAGTAGTAGGTAGTTCGTAATAGGTTGTACTTGAACGCAATATGATACTTCATATTTACATGGTTCATGTGCACCACCACCACCACGCGTGTATCCAAAACAGTGTGTGACTATATTTCAATACAATCAAGGAAAATTATTTGAAAGTCCATCCTATTTATTAAACCGGGCCGCCGCAGCAGCACCCATGAGCTCACGTTGATGTCTTTTTACACAATCGGTAGAGCAGTAAGAAAAATCAAGTCTGGCAAACATTTGGGACTTGCGTTTGCACACCTGCAAACAAAAATCGCAAGGGTGCTCACCTGCTCGAGATGTTTTTGTTTTAGATAGCCCGGCACGTACGCGCCTTGACTCTTCTTCTTCTCTCTGTTTCACTTCCTCGTCATCTTTAGCCTTCATTTCTATTTCCATTCCTGCTTGTTCCTGAGCTTTGTGTTCCTTCTGTCTTTGTTTCTGTTTCCTCTTTTTCTCCGCAGCTTTTAACTTTTTGCGCTGTATTTCTTCTTCTGATAGCGGCGGCCCGACCTTGGCTTTCTCTGTCCATTTCCATGCTTCTTCTCCGATCTCAGCACGTGCTTTGCGGAATGCGTTGCGAATAGGTTCTGTTGATGCCAAGAAGTATGGAGGTCTATTACGAGAGTCAAGAATACAAGGATTTGCATGGCCGTCTACCAAAAGTCTATAGACACAGTCGCTTCCATTCGCAGAATTCTTCGATTCTGCTGCTACTAAGTGCAATGGTGTCATTTCTTCTGGTCCGGCACGAATATCAATATTATCAATTTCAGATTCGATGGATAATAAAAATATGAGCTCTTCCAAGTTGCATTCTTTTGCAGCTTTATGCAGTGACGTGAAAGCTGTATACTCGACTTCTATTTTTCTAGGTGGTGCTTCCTTCTTCTTCGGATGGTCTTCCTCCATTTTCTTTTCACTACTTTGTTCCAACCTTTGGTCATCTGTTGTTTGCTGTTGTTCAATGAGTTGCAAGTCAAGCCGTTGCAATGTACAGGTTGTAAGGATCTCATAGACTGCACAGCAACCTTCATGAGATGGTCTGCCGTAATCAAGGGGGATCCCCATCACATCCGGACTTTTTTTATGGAACATACGATTTTGTTCTGATCCGCCTAGAATCTTTTGAGCGTCCTCCCAGAATCCCTTTTGGAGCGTTTTACTAATTGATACAAAGTACAAAGCGCATTCGCCCAGCAGCCCTTTCCATTCTCTCAACGTTGAGGCTACATCTTGACGCAGTTGCACTTCACCAGCCCTACGAAGCTGGCTTCCCATGGACTTTGCCTTTCCTTTCGAGTTATCATTAGAAGATTGTGCTCCACCCTGCCCTTTCCTTGTAGTATATCGCGAAGAGGTGGTATGCCTGATACATTTGTCTTTGTGGAATATTACAGCTGCAAATTTTCCAGATTGAAGAGTCAAGATTAGGATAAGATTTTTATCGCTGCTCTTTGACATTGGTTTATTCAGACTTTTGAAGAGCTGATATAATTTATTTATCGGAGATAGTTTGTTCTCATCGACGATGTATCCGTTTTCTTCCTCGTCCTCTGGAGGCCGCAACACTGCTGGTATTTTTAGAGTTAATGCAGTCTTCAATTCCTGCTGCACATCAATAGTAATTGATGCCGTCGGGGGCATCCCCATTTGTTTGACCAATTCCTCCTTTGTCTTCTTCTTACTTTTAGTTTTTTTAATGCTAACTGCTGCTGCCTTCGATGTGATGGTGCTACTAGAAGAGATACTGTGTTTACGTGCGACTGTAGATAGTTGTTCAGTAGTAGCCACATCCACAGCCACAGTAGTACCACCAGATGAGGAGACAGTAGATTCGCTGTCACTACAGGCACTCTCATCATCCTCACCACTATCAGAATAGTATGCTTTACCTCTTACTCCCACGGAGATATCGTTGTTGAGTTTGTTTTGGATTGACACCGACGCATTATTATTCTCTGCTTTCTTTTTACCTAGAGGTTCCAATAGCTGCAGTGCTCGGTCTGAGTAGATCGAGAGAGTCTCTATTTCTATCACAGCTTCCATGTTTTTTCAGGTAATTGTTCATTAAGATTATAACTTGTAACAACTTGAAATTGAACCTTCCTCCAATCCAGCTGACAATAACATACATACTTCATAGGTACTTGGTATCGTAGCTGGTAGCTTTCCTTCCTCATTATTCCTGTTGTTTCCTTTTTTATCCCTGGTTCCTGGTCTTTCAATTAGCCTAAATGAAACTAAATAAGCAAATTTATAGTGTCAATGAGCTAAATCCTGAGCGGTTAGATTGTCGTCAATAAATCGATTCGTAGTTTTTTTTGTTTTTTGTCTAGAGTTGACGACAATCTAATCCGCTCAGGATTTAGCATTTAGCTCCTTCAAGTCATGGACAACTTTATTGTCAATGAGCTAAATCCTGAGCGGATTAGATTGTCGTCAATAAATCAATTCGTATTGGACACAGGTGCTTTCAAAATTTGGTTCAACAGTTTTTGTATGGCTGAAGGAGTCAGTTGTCTGTATGATATGACTGTAGGTAACTGTACATTTATTGTATCAATATTATCACAAAGTAGACATTAAAATTTTTACTTGTTGTTCGGAAGTAGATGATTCCATGTGACTCCGAAAATATCGGGATCTTGGAAATGATACGTAATTTTACTATAATCAATTCCCATGCGATCCTTCCGCAAGTATTGCTTCCATATTCTATGCATGTTCTTTCCCACAAATCGACATAGATGATCTTCTGTTGTGAATTCTTTCATATGGATACCAAACGTGTCAAAGAACTTGGCAGGTGTTCGCACCTGCCCAATTCCGTATTTTTCCTTGTCAACACCAATCCACGATTCAGGGGGAACTGAAGGTTGATTCATCCCAATAATGCCATTCAATCTTTTCATGCCACCAACTTCAACTCTCGATACCTTCTCTTGATCCAACAGTTTCGCATTTTCCCAGAAAAGGTGAATTTTATTACGTTTACCAGTTTTGTCTGCATTTGCATAATAGTGAAAACAAGGGCTGGTTTCTGGTGTGTAGTAGTCGTATCCCTGAAAATGATTGTTGGTAACGCCATATCTAGTGAGTAATAAGCTGCCAATGCTTTCGTCATCATGGCCATCGGATCCACCAATTAGTCCATCGTATCACACAAACGCAGATATATGTCAACTTACATATGTAAAACCCCTGATACCAATACTAATCTCCTCTCCTTGAAATACCCAAGGTAAATGCTGATCATAGGGAATATTGACCACGAAATGCCCTCTCGAAAACGAAAATCCGGCCGCCCAGTATGGTTCCAGTGTGGGCTCATTGTGGATTCCCGAGGGACCTTCAGGTTGCTGGCCGTGGCGTAAATGTCTCTTGACCCCCCTACCCTCGAAATCAGATTTGCACATGATTGGTCTCGTCTTTCGGATCAAGTGCCCCTCGGGGTCCATGCTATTGTTAACGTCGCTGAGGTATGCAGTTATGACAGCCATTTCATTATTTGCATTCGTCCACTGTTGAATGACAGATGCATCCCAATCAAGAACGAAATCTACATGTGCATCGCATTGGATGGCAAAGTACTCGCCTCGATACATTCTATTCCCCAAATGTCGCGCGAAGACTGGTCCCTGAAGTGTAGTGTGTTCATGCATGGTTAAAATCAAAATAGACACGGGATTGTCTTTCAAAAAGAGCAATGTTGTCCACTTACCATGGCATACTGTGCTTCCATTGAAAAGAAATCAATTTGTGTTTTATATCTGCATAAAACCTGTGTAGGATCTTGATCACACGGCGATTCTGGATGTGAACATGATACATCTACTTCTTTATCAAACTGGTCAACAACTGCAACACGTATACGTTCTGGGTGCGTGGCTCTTGTAAAGATAGATTCAATTGTCTGACGGCATTGAAAATCTCTGTAAGAAGCAATCGCAACAAATATAGTCGGTAACCCATTAACTTTCGATCCTACGCTCTGAGCCTGTTGAGGCGTCATCAAGTCTTTGCCGTGATTTCCAAGGTAAGATCTAATACCTCCGTATGGTTTGAACTGCGGAGGATCGTAAAATGCAGGTACTGTCATATTGGGTATTGTAAGAGATGGAATGATTTCAACAGCAGGATGAATTATTGTTTCGAGCGAAACAGAGTGGATTGTCTGCGGAAATGATTCTGGAGGAAATTCAGATTGCGCAGCAGCAGGTCTAGCGTCAATTTTGGCGCCAGGTTGAATCATATCTTCAAGAGTTGGAAGAGGGGGGAGATGTTCAAATGTTTTTACACTAATGATCAAGTAGAGAAAGAGAATCACTCCCACAGAATATAACAATGTCTTATCCAGAGCTGAGACATTGTGGGATATAGACCGAGTGATCCCATTTGGTTGCCTCCTCATTGTTCGTTCGTGAATGGCGGAATGTGAATGATGAAGAGGGAGGTAGGTACCTTGTACCTTGTGTAACCAGTGTGTATGTTGTTTGTTGTATGTTATCTATTGTGTGTTGTATGTTGTGTGTTGTGTGTTTTGTTGTACTGGTGTATTGTGTATTGTACTGCCAACTGCTTTACTGATTTCTCTTGTCGGTTCAGGGTTCAGGCAAGGTTCAGGGTTCAGGGTTCTTCAGTCGTCAGGCTTCAGGAGCGTTGTTGTGGGAGGTTGTGGGTTGTTCACATTTCTTCACACAACAACAAGAAGGAAGGGAAACGGCTCTATTTCGTTCTCCAAAAAGGCCATATTTTCATTTATAATTTAGATTTGTGAACTCGAAACGCAAATTCTATGATTCTATCACACTTTCACTGATAATATCTAATGACTTATCTGATGACACTACTACCAGTTCATCCCTATCTACGTACAGATTTAAGTACAAGAGACATTGCTTGAAGAACGTTTATTTGGTGTTAGGAGGACAGTCCCTTTATTTTTTGGTTCTGGCTCTGTCTGGCTCTTGTTTCAAAGGGGGTGACGACGACGCTCGACGACGACCCTATCGGTACCTACCTACCTACCTACATGTTTTTATTATCAAGGGGACCTCTTTCGGGGGTTGGGCTTCCGGGCTTCTGGGGGGGGGTTTGGTCTGGCCCGGGGGGTTTGGTCTGGCTTCTTTCTTATCTGTGTCGGGTAGAGGTCCCCTGTTTAGCTCGCGC
>Ga0306864_1000272_pt1 | contig 24892 bp, 18 predicted proteins | sample AntRauTorckE5430_FD_190448 | JGI IMG/M metagenome (GOLD analysis project Ga0306864, IMG submission 190448) | Saline lake microbial communities from Rauer Islands, Antarctica - Metagenome Torckler E5 #430 (v2) (version 2) | ecosystem: Environmental > Aquatic > Non-marine Saline and Alkaline >...
CCTATAATGACGCAATAAATCGTTTTACCGATACGAATTCGGCACAGGCTTTTTTCGCCTGCTTTTCATCAAAAATAATTACCGTAGCTAAGGCTATGCTAGTTATTTTTGATTTCAATCAATCAATAAAAAAATAATTCAATTTATTCATACGGCATTATAAATATAATTTGGTATAGCTGTTATATTGAGTTAGAATTTAGAAAAGCCAATGGAGTTTTAAATTTTAGGTTGCTTTACCAACTTGAGTTGCTTCTGGAATTTCGATTAATTTCCCTGATTTTACATCGAAAATATAGCCGTAAACTGGAATATAAGAAGGTACCAATGGATGATTTTTAATTCGGTTAACATCTTCAACGATACTTTCGGCTTGGTCGGTAATGGTTAAAAAAGAAATATTATTGGCCTCTTTAGAGCCACCCTCCTCACTTACATTCTTCCATCCATCTTGGTCTACCGATGCAGTGGAGAGACTTTTAGACAGTAAATCCCGCATGATTTCATCGGTGAAATAGGTCATGCCGCAATCCGTATGATGAATAACAAACCACTCTGCCGTTCCTAGAAGTTTGTGTGAAATGACTAGGGAGCGAATGGCGTCATCGCTCGCGCGTCCTCCAGCATTTCTGATCACATGGGCATCACCCTCAGACAAACCAGCGTATTTTGCAGGATCAAGACGCGCGTCCATGCAAGTAAGAATTGCAAATTTTCTTGAAGGGGGCAATCCTAATTCTTTTTTCTCTCCAAAACTAGCGGCATAATTTTCATTGGCTTTATGCACTTCTTGACGTACAGCGCTAGTCTCTTTTTGTGATAAATTATTTTCTTTCATTTTAATTTTTTTGAGTGATTATATGTTAACTGCTAATTTCGTACTCCAATTTCATTCATGATTTTAATTTTTTTGGCCATTTTAAGCAGACCATTCAAATCCTCCTTAGCTATAATCTGTTTTCCAGCACCTTTCAACTGATTTAGAACAGAAGAACTAGGAATGGAAATTAATTTTACTTCTAATCTTTTTTGGTTGTTACGTTAAATTCTTTAGTATCGTGAAGTATGTGGTTATCTACTTGTGCTAATTTTTAAATGTCAAATGTCAAATGGCGATTCGTCAATTCACATTTTATTCAATAAATACTCTTATTATAAATTATTTGCTTTTAAATTGGGTTGTAGCACTAAGCTATTTTGAAGCACTTTAAATCCTATTTCTCTTTCTAAGAATAATAACTTTTTTACAGCATCTTTTTCTAGCCAACCGCCGTGAAAATTAGATTTTACAAATTCACTTTTCCATTGTTGTAAATATATTAGAAAAATTGCCTTCTTTATCAGCAAATTGATCTTTATTTAAACTGACTCTAAAAGGAGTTGCTTTGTACTTACAATACAGCCCAGCCTCGCGATTGATATAAATTAAAAAGCGAGCCTTTTTTAGAGGCTCGCTTTTTAATTTATGGTATGCTCAAATCTAAATACATCGAGTATATGAAAAAATATCATTTCAATTGTTCAGCAAAAAAGCCCATCATAGCGGTATATAAATCCATGCGATTTTCTTCTTTTGCAAAACCGTGGCCTTCATCATATTTTACCATATAAGGCACATCAACCCCTTTATCTCGAAGGCTTTTTACAATCTGGTCACTTTCATCAATGTTTACACGAGGATCGTTGGCTCCTTGTACTACAAATAATGGTTTTTTGATTTTATCGATATGAAAAGCTGGCGATACTTCATTCATTATTTCTTTTTCTTCTGGAACCTCTGCATCATACCACACTGCTTTTAGGATAGGCAAATAAGGGGCCCAATAAGCAGGTATGGTTTCCATAAATGTAAACAGATTAGAAACGCCTACATAATCTACACCACAAGCATATAAGTCTGGTGTTTTGGTAAGTCCGCGCAACACAGCATAACCACCATGACTACCTCCGTAGATCGCCGCTTTATCTTTGTCTACCCAGCCTTTGTCTACAACATACTGTAATCCGTCTTCCACATCATCCATAGCTTTACGGCCAATTTCTTTAAAACCACTGCGTAAAAACTCCTTACCATAACCTCCGCTTATTCTGAAATTAACATGCAATGTGGCATAACCACGACTGGCAAATAATTGCGCCTCTGGGTTAAAGCCCCATGAATCTCTAATGCCTTGTGGGCCACCATGTGGATTGACAATAACTGGCACCTTTTGTCCTTTTACAATTTCATTGGGTAGAGTTATATAACCGTGAAGTTGAATTCCATCGCGACTTTTAAAAGAAATAGGACGCATTTCTGACATCTCGTTTTCCTTCAATTGAGGCATTAAATCAAATAAAAGTTTTATTTCATCTTTCGTTACATCGTAAGAATAGTATTTACCATACAACTTATCACTGGTGACATAAATCAAATAGTGACTTTCATCATCGGTTCTATCCGACAAATAAAAATTGTGACCTGGAAATTCCTTTTCTAGCTTTTCATGTAGCTTTTTGTAATAGTTGCTAACAGGAATAATCTCGTTTTTTTCACCTTCATAGCTAAAATAATCGAGCTCCCAATTCCTATTTCTAGATATAGAGGCGCCTGATACATCGTAATTTTCATTAGAGAACAGTTTTTCAATAACCTCATTTTTCGCTAAATCGTATTTATAAATTTCTGTTTTGTCCGAATTTAGATTAGACACCATATAAGCGTCATGTTTATTTTCTGAAGCATAATCAAAACTGATGATAGAAAAAGTATCATCCCACTTCGTAGTTTTCATCAATTTATAATCTCCAGGTTCTACAGCATAATAAAATTCTGAATTTATGCCATCTTTAAGACGGGCAAAACCTCGTAAATTTCCATCTTTATCAAATTCATACCCCATTATAGGATTTGTTATATCTGTATTCTCATACAACTGCTCCAATTCGCCGGTAGTAATATTGATTTTATAAGGATCAAAAACTTGAGCATTATTTTTATTCATGGAAATCACCATATGATTTTTATCCTCTTTTAATAATGCTAAAATTTCAACCTTTACCCCATCATAAGGAGTTAATTCTTTTTGATTATTTCCATCAATATCGACTGCAAATAAATGGTAATCTTCATTACCACCTTTATCCATAATATATATTAAACGCTTGTCATTTGCCCAACCATAGCCTCGTATGAGTTCCTCTGCTTCTGTAATAACACGCTGAATAGCATCGGTTTTAATATTTTTGACGTAAACATGGTTTTTAAGATTATCATCTTTCTCACGGTAACTCAAATACGTACCATCTGGAGAAAGTTGAAACTCTGATGATGCTGGCTTAGCAAAATAATCAGCCACAGAATAGTTATAATCTCCCGTTTCTTTATTTGCTAAAGCTTCCATTTCTACCTCAGAACTTGGCAAAGAAGTATCACCAGGTTTTTCTAATTCACCTTTAGTAAGTGTTAAAGGCATATCCATTCCACTTTGTTTAAAATTACCTGTCATGCTATCTCCGTTTACTTCTGCGGTGTATTTAATCTGTCCACCCATCAATGAAAGTGAAAGTTGTGTACCCTCAAGACTTACTTTTTCAACAGGTAAGTCTGTAGCACCCTGAGATGGACTATCCATCGTCGCTGTGAGGTTATCATCATTTCCAGAGAAATGAATAACCAAAGGGATTTCTTGCCCCATGGCGTTGAGCTTACCGCTCCAATCACCATTTATTGTTTGTCCGTTTACCATAGTCAAGGACAAAAATAATAAAATAACTAGAGATATTCTGTTTGAGTACATGATTGCTTGTTTTTGAGTTATTCTTAATCAGACGTATAAAATTAAGATTTGTTACATGATTAAAAAAAAAATACTTCGAGTATTCTTAATTTTTTATTAATATAAAGATGCTTCTGCTAAATTAAAATATAAATAAAATCACATAATTTTTAAATAGAATCTCAAACAGACGAATTGAACAGATATTTTTATGTAGTACACAACAAAAATATACTTCATTTAAGACCAACAAATTAAGTGTTAATAAAAAATTGATCTTGAGTATGTTATATAAATAATCTCACTTATCTTCTAATGAAGAAAACCAATGTATTGCTAAAAATAGTGAAGTAACTTCAGGACATAACACTTATCTATAAAGAAAATTAATCTAGCAAGACTCAAACTCATTTCACATTTTGTCATCGGTTTGTGTAAAGTGCAAACAGTTACTTTTGAAAAGCTTGCGAATGCTTTTAACAGCCTATCAGATTCAGTCTCGTCTTGAGACTCATACAGCGCTTTATAGCAAGCTATAGTTTGTCTTCTAATCTCATTGTGCTCCTTGTTTCTAATCTACTTCCCTCTTGAGATAAATTTATTTTAAGTAGTGATAGAACGCACTGGAAGTTTGGACAAACGAACAATGCTATTTTCTTGCTCAGTGTTGTTTATAAGGGTGTTGCCTTTCCGTTATTGTTTCCGATGCTTGATAAAAGAAGGAATTCTAGTAGTCAGGAACGGATTGATTTACTCAATAGATTTATACGTCTTTTCGGTAATCACGTTATTGAATCTGTTGTTGCAGATAGAGAATTTGTAGGCAAAGACTGATTAGCATTTTTAAACAGAAATGAGATCAGATATTACATTTGTATCCGCGCTAATTTCAAGGTGTTTCTACCATACAAAAACAAAGAAATTAAAGCATCTCATTTGTTTAATAAATTTAAAACCAATGAGTTTTTGTATGATTAGAAGATTGTTCGAGTAAATGGAGAACTTTGCTAGTTGCAAGGCTGTAAACTAAATCCAAAGACCTTAAAACAAGAATTTTTAATCATAGAATCCTTTAATAAGCCTGAAAAGGCACAACAAAATTATCAAAAACGATGGCAAATTGAGATGTGTTTTAAAGCAATGAAGTCTAGTGGATTTGATAGTGGAAAAAACACATCTAAAAGATATTCAAAGAATAGAAAAATTAATATTACTTGTTATGATAGCTTTTGTGTGGTGTTATAAAATTGGCATATATCCACATCAAATAAATCCAATTAAAATTAAAAAACAGGGTAGAAGAGCTAAAAGTATTTTTAAATATGGACTAACTTTTTTAGCTAATGTTCTACTAAGCTTTGAAAATCAATATGATACTTATATTTTTTGTTTTTTTGTCATGTACTTAGACTTAAATCATAATCCTCACTAACTTGTTTTGCCTTACTACCAGAATTTAATAGATCGACGATCATAACTTTAAATTCATTGTCATACTTTTTTACCATAACTCAAATATAAAATTTATAAACTCATAAAAACCGTCACATCACAGGTAGATACACTACTTCGTGGATTTTCGATCTGTGATTTATTTACTAACTTTAGTGCTTAACCAAAGCAACTAATTTTGTGTGTCATTAAAAACAATGTGAGTTTAATAAAAAAAGGAACTTAAAAAGGCTGTTTTAAGACAATATTTTTGTGATTAGCATTTTTTATTTTTGAATCCATAAATTAACATATACAAAGTGTATAAAGAATTAGAGCAATACATAAAGAGTCACGGAAAAATCGGAGAGAAAGAATTACAGCAAATAATTAAACTTTTCAAACCAATAAGAACAACTAGAAATGAAAGGCTAAGTAATCTTGGTCAAGTTTGTAAACATTTCTATTTTATCAAAAAAGGTTGTTTAAGGCTATATGAAATAAACACTAAAGGTAATCAAGTCACAGGCTATTTTGCTTTAGAAAATAGCACCATGTCTGTAAACACCAGTTTTATCCTTCAAAAACTATCTAGAGATTGTTTAGTTTCTTTAGAGCCTTCAGAATGGTTAGTCATCAACCGTAGTAATTTTTATGAGTTAGTTAATACTCTTCCTCCCTTTGCAAATGTTTACCATCAATTTATAGAATTTGCTTTTATTCATTCCCAAATATGGAATTATAGTTTTTTAGGTATGAAAGGAATTGAAAAACTCAAATGGGCTACGGAACATAAACCTAAATTACTATCTCGTATTCCAAGTAAAGCATTTGCATCATATTTAGGGATGATTAATTCTACGTTGAGTAGGTTGCGAGCAAAATTATAATCTGCTGTTTATGAGAGAGATAATTTACTTAATTATTGCAACTATTTTTTTAGGACTAAATTTTCATCTAGCAAAAGTAATATTAAAAGAGGTTAATTTTATTGAAGCGGGGTTTTGGCGCTTCTTATTTGGATTTGTGACATTGATGGTTTTGGGATTCAAAAGCCTACCCTCATTTAAAATAATTCAAAAGAATCTAAATGGTATTTCTCTTACAGGGTTTATCGGTCTTTTTGGATTTAATTTATTTTTTTTTCTAGGATTACAAAATACTTCAGCGATAAACGCAGCACTTATTGTCAGTTTAAATCCTGCATTAACAATACTTTTCTCGTCTAAAATATTGAAGACTCCAATCAAAAAAATACAACTACTAGGTATCATCATTGCTTTTTTTGGAGTAACCTATTTAATCTTAAAAGGAAATACGACCAACATAAGTAACATCCAACTTAATTATGGAGATATTCTCATATTAATAGCAAACGTATTTTTTGCATTACATCATGTTTGGACTAAAAAATATGCTACAAATATTTCAAGTTTAAACTTTACACTTTTAACAAGCTTATGCTGCTTAATAGGTTTCTTGATCTTATTACCAATTAACGGAATGGAATTGGTTACAACACACACATACGGTTTTTGGATGGCTGTATTTGGAATTGGATGTTTTGGCACAGCATTAGCGTATTTTTTATGGCAAAAAGGGGTTCAAATTGCGGGAGCAGATAAGGCAGGAATTTATATGAATATTGTTCCGTTGTCGGCAGCATTATTTGCGATTCTTTTTAATGAGCACTTACATGCCTATCACCTCATAGGAGGGTTATTTATTGTTACAGGTTTACTTATTAGTAAAAGTAGAACTCCAAAATTCTTCAAATAGAATCTCAAAATGAGAGTTGAATAAATCCTTTTATGTTCAAGATAATCAAATAAAATAGAATTTTTCTAAGGTTCTTTTGGACTAATAGGTTCATTATTACTATTATTTAGGACCTCAATTGGAGTACCATAATTGATTTTTTTTACTTGGTAATTTGATCTTTTTTACCTCCTTTATTCTTCTTTAGATACTTTTTTATTCATCAGGAATTTTGATCTTTAAATCAGGATTGCTTTCAATGACTTTTGAATATGATCCAATGAGCTTTCTTATTAAATAAGATCTGGAGCTTACCCCTGACGGCAAAGCAGACTTGCAACCACCATACTTAGAATTGGTAAGTACAACGATAGAACAATAGCGAACTTAAAATAGGCTAGAGGATTGCAACGACAACGCCCATTTAGTGTATCAAAAGTATGATCCTTAAGAGTTAAAAGAGGGTGTTAGTCGTTAGTCTAATTTGATATAAGTCCTTAGTTTTAAGACAGTACTAATGCTATTTTAGTCATAAAGCTTTACACTAATAGCAAAACTAAATTCAAAAAAAAATGGCTTTGTGTTCATCCAAAAAGCAGCATCCTTTTAAATATGAGCTGTTAGCGATAATTGAAAACTTTGAAAATAAACTGAAATACTTGTCATATTTCAATAACTTTTGTCACTAAGGTTAATAGAGAACAGGAAATAGAAAGAGTATACTATGCAGAAACAAGAAGAAGGTGTATTTAATCAGATTCTAGAAGACAATAAGACCAGTATTTACAGAATTTGTCGAATATATGCTGTTTCACCAGTTGAACCACAAGATCTTTTTCAAGACGTCATATTTCAGATTTGGAAGTCCTATTCGACCTTTAAAGGAAAATCTAATATCAGCACTTGGATTTATAAAATTGCACTAAATGTATGCAATCGTTCCAATATGCAGTTTAAAAGCTTAAACAACAAAACCACGCGATTAGAATCCATCCAGTTTAAGCTTTCGGAAACTATTCCAGATGAAATTGGAGAGAAAAAGTTTAAGGCACTACGCGACTGTATTTCCCTTTTGAATGCAGTTGATGGATCAATTGTTATTTTGCATTTAGACGAACTGCCTTATAAAGAAATAGCAGCAATAACGGATTTAACTGAAAATCATGTTGCTGTAAAAATGAAAAGAATAAAAAAAATATTATTGGAGTGTATAACCCCTAAATTAAAATAAAATGGCAAAACAGGAACAAAGAGAAACTTGGCAAGACGTAAAAGAAATATGGGGAAATTCGTCCCAAGGAAAAAAGATTAATTTTCACTTTCTAACTTTAATTGAAGAATTAAAGGCCAATACGAGTCAATGGGAAAAAGATTCAATTAAATCTGATGTAGCAAAAATCAAATCGTCTTGGAAACAGTATAAAGGAAATGTTAGCCAATGGGAAAAAGACTCTATCGCTAGGGATTTATCAAAAATATCTCAATTATTAAAAAAGTTTCTTAAAAAATTAAGAAGAAGAAAATAGTTGATTTAAAAAAAATGATGGAATCCCACTTTCTAATTATTGAATGTAAAAATTTACTTACAAGTTTCCTTTATGTTGAACGTTTACAAAAGCTAAGGAATAAGTTAACGAAAAGATTAACTTTTTAGATCGGGCGCCACATAAAATTAAAAAGCATCGCTAAAAAAGGAATGCTTTTTTATATCTTCAATTTGCTTTACCAAATCTGCGATTTGCTACACCTTCTGAAAACAAGAAACCACGTTTAAAAAAGTGTGGTTTTTTGAGTGTAGTGATAGGATTCGCTCCGCGCATCCCTAAGCGTTCCGCTTTGAAAGTAGTTTAAATAAAAAAAACGCTCAAATCAATTTGGCGTTTTTTTATTTTAAACTTATTCGTGACCGCGGAGGGATTCAAACCCCCAACCCTCAGAGCCGAAATCTGATATTCTATTCAGTTGAACTACGCGGCCGGTATTCTATTGCAACAATACAACTTATATAGGTTAAGACAAATTATCTTTTACAATTTTTGAAATGGTTTTTCCATCTGCTTTCCCCACCAATTTTTGAGAAGCCATTCCCATGACCTTTCCCATATCTTTCATAGTACTCGCTCCAGATTCTTGGATAATGGCCTTTACTTCTTTATCTATTTCATCTTCACTCAATTGTGCAGGAAGAAATTGCTCTATGACTTCCACTTCCGCAAGTTCTACATCGGCTAAGTCTTTTCTGTTTTGTTCTAAATAGACATCGGCGCTATCTCTTCTCTGTTTTACTAACCTTTGAACCAACTTTAGCTCCTCAGTCTCGTCCATATCTTCCTTATTGGACGTAGCGGTCTTGGCTTTTAGAATTTCATTTTTAATAGATCTTAAAGATGCCAAAGCAACGCTATCCTTAGCTTTCATTGCTTCTTTCATTTTTTGCATCACCTCTTGTTCTAGTGCCATTTTGTTTTTTTGGCTAAGGTAAATAATTATTTCGATTAGATTTGGAATGCAATAGCTTCAATGCAACCAAAATTACTGCATTCGTTTAACATTATCTTTAACTTTGTAGACTTAGGCTTATTTATAAACACTATGGAAATCATTGAATTATTAGGTTTTTTTGGAGCATTGATTATAGGTGTCGTCCTTGGCCTTATTGGTGGTGGTGGATCAATCCTTACCGTTCCTGTGCTGGTGTATCTTTTGGCAGAAGATCCTGTAACAGCTACGGCATACTCTTTATTTGTGGTGGGTACTGCGAGTCTTTTGGGTGCAGTGCGAAATATGCAAAAAGGATTGGTCGATATTAAAACCGCTGTTGTTTTTGCAATTCCTGCTTTAATAACCGTTTACCTTACTCGAATGTATGCTGTTCCAGCAATTCCTGATTCTCTGTTTAGTGTCGGTGGTTTTGAAGTCACCAAAGACAGTGGGATCATGCTCTTTTTTGCCTTAATTATGTTACTAGCTTCTTTTTCTATGATTAAGGATCAAAAGAAAGAACTAAAGGACGTAGACGTAAAAGAAAAAGTGAAATTCAATTATCCTTTAATTGTTATTGAAGGAGTCGTCGTTGGAGCACTTACCGGAATTGTTGGTGCTGGTGGAGGCTTTCTAATTATTCCAGCTTTGGTGCTACTAGCCAAATTACCTATGAAAAAAGCAGTAGCCACTTCATTGCTTATTATAGCTGTAAAGTCCCTTATTGGATTTTTAGGGGATGTACAAAACATGGAAATCGATTGGAGCTTCCTAGGATTATTTACAGGCCTTTCTGTGGCAGGTATATTTATAGGGATTTGGCTAAACCAGTTTATCGATGGAAAAAAACTCAAAAAAGGATTTGGTTGGTTTGTCTTCTTGATGGGCGTTTATATCGTTTATAAAGAATTTACTCATTAGAGTAGCCTGAAGAAAAGAGTATTATTTTAATGACCATCAAATTAATTTGAATGAATGACTCTCAATTAAAATACAACTATATAAAATCCTTATTTCCCTAATCCTATTTGTCCCCCTACTTTTGATTTGCAAGAAATATCCTAAATAAAGATGTCTTTATTAAATTGAAGTCAACGGAAATAAATTCAGAAGAAATAGCTGCTAAAGGAAAATTACTCGCGGAAAATAAATGTCATCTGTGTCAGAGTCTAAGTTCTTTTCAGGGCATTAAGACTGCTCCACTTCTGGTTGCTATAAAAGCAAGGTACTTGGAAAGAGGCTTGATCTAAAGAGGATTTTGACAAAGATTAATAAAATAAGTTATGGCTTTTTGAGTTTTTAAAGTCTGATACCAATACACTAAAAAAAATATAATGTCAGAAGAAATGAAAGTATGTCCTAATTGCTCATCTGTATACGGGTATTCAGTTGGAAGTGGAATTTACAATTGTCCTGAATGTAGTTTTGAATGGGATTCTAAGGAAGGCGAAACTAAAGAAGGTGAAGTTGAACTCCATATAATCATCAAGGATGCTAACGGAAATCCCCTTGAAGACGGGGATAGCGTCGTTATTGTAAAAGATCTTCCTGTGAAAGGATTTCCTAAAGCCATTAAAGCAGGCACCAAAGTGAAAAATATTCGGATAATAGAGGGTGATCATAATATCGATTGCAAGATTAAAGATTTCGGCGCTATGGCTTTAAAATCTGAGTTTGTCAAAAAAGCATAGATATAAATTTGGTGTAACCTAACCTCCTTCTCATAAAATTGTAAGGCATATCTAAGTTTCTACAGATGCTTATTTAAATTATTTAGCGATAGGTAAACGGATTTGTGATGGATACTGAGTCGAATGATGAATCTTATTGTGTGCAATTACGCCATCAGACTCGTCGTAGTTGTTCCCTCCTGTATTCAAGTTTCTTGCAAATCTTGGAAAGTTACTGCTAGAAATTTCAATTCGAATGCGGTGTCCTTCTTTAAATACATTACTGGTCGACATAGGTGTTAACTCTAACTTGTAAACCTCTCCTTTTTCCATGAAGACTTCTTTTTCATAGCCTTCGCGGTATCTCACACGCTGTATGGTTTCGTCTAAATTATATGCGGTACCATAAGGATGAACATCGATAAGTTTGATGGTAAAATCGGTGTCTTTTACATCGGAGGAGATATATAAAGTAGATTCAATAAATCCAGAGACTTCGGTATCTTTTTTAAGAACATCTGTAGAATACACTAAAATATCGTTGCGAGCCTCCATTTCCTTTTGGTCAAACGCACCCCCTTTTATAGCATTTCCTGTGCAACACACATTACCACCATAAGAGGGGACTGGAGCCATGGGGTCGTATGTGAACTGGTCTGGATAGTCTTGTTTTGCTTTGTCCATAGTTAATTTACCATCGCCAAAACGGCTATTAGCACTTCCTTCGCTATTCAAGTAAAAAGTATTCATTTGAGTATCTTCTGGAGGCCAAGTTTCTGCAGATTGCCATTGGTTGCTCCCCATCGTATAGTATTGAACTCTTGGGGTTGTTTCCTTAAAGTCATTAGACTTTTCTTTTAGCCAAAGATCAAACCACTTGGTGATTTGCTCATCATAATTTAACCGAGCATCTCCAATATTTCGCTCCCCAACAACTGTGTTTTCCGAAGCTCTGGTATAAGCACAATGAAGAGTAGGGGCAATGACTAAATATTGATTATCACGTATAAAGGCCTCTTTAGAATTTTGGCGCACATGATTAAAAAGAGCCAGATTTGGAGTTATGGAGACATCATACCAAGAGGTGAACCAAAAGCTTGGGGTTCCAATTTCCATAGTATCATGATACAAACCGCCTTTGTACCAGTCTGGGTCGTTAGGTTTGCGGCGAATCATTTTATCAAAAATTTCGTGCTTTCCGTTGATGTTTTTTAAAATGTCTTGAATAGGTAAATGACTTAAGGCTTCAGACATATCAACAGGTGGATTTTTGGGAGCCAGATCATAGAATCTAGAAATTCGCTTCAAATCCTCTTGGCTAGCTCCTTCTGGAATTCTAGGTTTAAATTTGTCCTGTTCAACGCCATAAAGCCAAGAAAAGAACAGCATTTGCTCAACTCCGCCCCGGTACCAATTCCCTTGCTCATTGATATCGCCAACTTTACCTACACCTGCCCCAAAACCTTGTGGTACCATTGCAGCATGAGAGGGATGATCTAAAGCAGAAACAGCCATCTGCCATTCTGCAGTGGATGAGCAACCAAGTGTGCCTATTTTACCATTAGACCAAGGTTGGTTTTTCATCCATTCAAAAGCATCATAACCATCAGTTAGTGGAACGCCCAAAATATCCCACTCGCCTTCAGAAAAAAACCGTCCTCTTTCATTCTGGACGACATAGGCGTAGCCTTTCTTTACATAATCATAAGCCCGTTTTGCCTCCCGTAGACGGCGTTTGCCATCTACCCAAGTATTGAAATTATAGGGGGTTCTTGAAAAAATAATAGGATAGGTGCCTTCTGCTTTTGGACGGTAAATATCGGTGGCTAAACGTATACCGTCTCGCATAGGCATCATGACCTTAGAGTCTATTATTGCAATTTCATCTAGTTGGCTTAAAACATTGTCTTGAGCTTGTATAAACGTGCTGCTAAGAACAAAAAGGACTAGAGAAATCATAAATGTTTTGGGGGATGTTTTCATTTCGAGTAAAATTTGCAACTAAAATAAGTTATTATTTTAATACTCATTATTTCTAATTGATTATTTCTGTTTGCTAATTTAAAGAACACTTTGGAGGAAGAAGAAACGGACAGCAGGTTGAAACGCCCAAATGGTGATTATTTAAGGATATGAGATTTATCAAATTTATGGTTTTACGATTTCCTTCAAATTCTGGAGGCGATAGTTTTTTGCGTTCGTGATGGAAGTGGATAGCCCGTAAAAGCTAAAAATGAGAGAGTCTTGGCTGTGGATAGCGCCCTAAGAAGCTCCTTTATAGCCCTAGATTCTCCAGCTTTTGGCTTGCGAACTAGAAACGGACAGCAGGTTAAAACGCCCAAATAGCATTTATAATTTACTCATACGGCATTATAAATATAATTTGGTATTTGAACTGTCAAATTTATGGTTTTGCGATTTCCTTCAAATTCTGGAGGCGATAGTTTTTTGCGTTCGTGATGGAAGTGGATAGCCCGTAAAAGCTAAAAATGAGAGAGTCTTGGCTGTGGATAGCGCCCTAAGAAGCTCCTTTACAGCCCTAGATTCTCCAGCTTTTGGCTTGCGAACTAGAAACGGACAGCAGGTTAAAACGTCCAAATAGTATTTATAATGTATTATAAGTATTTACAGTGTCTTCTCAACCAAAATGTCTTGCTTTAAAAAGTGACCCTCTTCGTCAACAACACTTATTTGGTAGCGACCTGGTTCGAGATGAATACTGGTTTCATGTAGTTCTGTGGTTGTGGTGAGGTAACGTTCATCGATATACCAATGGACTTCTGTGTTTTTGGAATGTGCCAGCTGAAGGACAACTTCCTCATCAGTTCCATCAAAACTTTTGGGGAGTAGAATCCGTTCATTTTTTCTTGGAAATATAAATTCCATCAGCTCCTGTTCATCGGTAACTTCACCACAATTGGGATGGAGTGGAGGAGGTGTTTTAAAACCCATAGTCTGTGTGAAATGCTTTTCAATTGGGGAGAGTTCAACAAAGGATTTCTTTTTCATTTTTGAAAGGGGATAGCAATTATTTTTGACCTCATAACGTTCCGTTTCATCTACACTTATTTCTGTGTGATAGGTGCACTGCTGCACGGCTTTTGAGTGGGAGGGAATCCATAAGAGTTCACTTTCATCACATGCCTTACTTTTCGGCATTCCGCTAAAAAGGCATAGGTTTACTTGTTTTACATCGTCGTAAGGAGGTAGCAGCCAATCTTGGCTTTTGGGAAGTTCTTTAAAGACGTCAAACATAATAGGGGCGGCGGCTTTTATGCCCGTAAGATTCGGTCTTCCTTCGGTATCGGCATTGCCTACCCAAACGCCAACGGTATACTCTTCATTCATCCCGATGGACCAGGCATCTTTAAAGCCATAACTTGTTCCTGTTTTCCACGCGATTTGCTGGTCATCTCCTAAAATAGCTCCAAAATTGAAATCTTCTGGTCTCTCCAGTTCCATCATCGCCTTTAAGGTAAAGTAGACTGATGAGGCATGCCAATTGGCAGGTTTATAATCTAACTCCTGTTTTGTGTTTAAACCAGAGGCGTTGATAGTTAGATTTTGAATTTCACCTGTGGAGTATCGACTGGAAGACGTTACGTAGGTGGAATACACGTCTTTGAAATTGACAAAGGCTTGCGTCAATTCCCATAAACTAACCTCTGCTCCTCCTAAAATCAAGGTTAATCCATAGTGATCGACTCCTTTATTAATTTGTTGTAATCCGGCATCTCGTAAATTCTCATAAAAAAGGGGTAGACCATAGTCCTGCAATACATTTACAAAAGGAACATTCAAGGAACGGCTTAGCGCTTGATGTGCAGGAACCAATCCATGAAATTTTTCATTAAAATTTTTAGGGCAGTATCCATTAAAACTCACAGGAACATCTTGTAAAAGGGAGGTGGGCAAAATCTGACTTTCCTCTATTGCCGCTGCATATAAAAAGGGCTTTAAGGTGCTTCCCGTACTTCGTTTGGCTTGCATCATATCCACATAGCGAAAAGGACTTTTTGCAGTACTTGTATTTCCTACATAAGCCAAGACTTTTCTGGTTTTGTTTTCTACCACAATTAAGGATAGATTATAGATATTATTCTTTTGAAGTGCTCGCTGATGTTTGTCGGTAATTTGATTTGCTTTTTGCTGAAGTTGATATTGAATACTGCTTGCCATCACGTCCTTTTGGTCTTGTTGACATACAAAATCAACAAAATGAAAAGCTTGATTTGGCAAGGGTAGTGGCGTACTCGGCAAGCTTTCTAAAAGTGAAAGCTGATAGGTTTCTTCATCGATAACTTCTTTTGAAGCTAGTTTTTTTAAAAGGGTGTTGCGTTTATTTAGGAATTGCTTATCGTTTTTCCCTGGATAAATGATACTTGGCGAATTGGGTAAAACGGCCAAAGCAGAGGCCTGTCCCCACGTTAATTGCAGTGGTGAAATCCCAAAATACCGCCAGCTCGCCGCTTCTAGTCCTACCACATTTCCGCCGAAAGGGGCGTAAGCAGAGTAGTGTAGTAGGATTTCTTTTTTGCTCAATTTTAATTCTAATCGAGTGGCTTGTACCAATTCGATAATTTTCTCGGTATAGCTTCGTTGCTTATTTTTTCTGGAAAGGCGAATCACTTGTTGTGTCAATGTACTTCCTCCTCTTTTGCTTAAACTCGTTAAGTTGGAATAAAAAGCTTTAGCCATGGAAATAGGATTAAAGCCAGTATGCCAGTAGAAATATTCATCTTCAAAATGAAGAATGGCTTGCTCAAATTTTCTGGGAACCTCTTCTGCACTCGGAAATCGCCATTGCCCGTCGTCTGCGATTCGGGCTCCTAGTAAATTCCCATCCTGATCGTTGACAACACAAGAGATGGGATCGCTAAACAAAACTTTTGGTAAACTAAACCACCACACTAAAACGATAAAAAGCAATACGCCAATAAACCATTTCGGTTTTGAAAGTTGTTTCATGAGTTATCTTTTCTACTTTTTCGAACAGCCAAGCAGCTCATTACCTGATTTTTGCGACTTGCATTAGTCCACAACTTGAATCCATTGTCCTTGCGTTCGTGCAAAATGATTTCCGCTATACATGGCTTCAACTTGAGTTCCTGGTAAATAGTATTCTCCGAGATAAGACGCATTGACTTTAATTTCAAAGTAAGTCGATTTTCTAGCTTCCAAATCAAAGTACATATATACCCGGTCATCGCGGACATCTACATGATTGGCATTTTCAAAACTACCACTCTTAAAATCGGTAAATTGAGTATCGATAATTTCCCAACCACTTGGGATAAATTGACTTAGTGCGACCTCATTCAAATAGGAATTCGATTCGTTATCTACCTTCAGTCTTAGTGTAACTTCTGTTCCTTGCTTTAGGTTTTTAATATCAATAGGCTCATCATTCACATCTGAATATTGAGTGGTAACCCTAAGATTTCTCGAAGAAGCTTGTTCCTCACCGATAGGTAACTGCCCAGATTGTAAAACAGTGACAAACAAACTCCCTTCTTTATTATTTTGAACTGAAAGCTGGATTTTTGACGCTGAATTTACTTCCAAGTTGGTTTGATAAATTCCTTTTAAAGAGTTTACAGGAGTGGTTTTGCCATTCACTTGATAGTTAAAATCTAGCTCTTTACCCCCTTTATACTTGATGTATTTGGACATGGCAAGTAACGCATAAGCTGTTTCATGGGTATGCAACCACTGGTCTGAAGAAAGGATCTGGGACACTTCTTCAGCTAAGCTGTTCATCTTTTCATCCTTTATAGACACATACGTTTCCAGTATCATTGCTAAGTTCCGAAGTTTAGAACCATATGTGTATCGGTATTCAGTTTCGCTTATTTGCGAATTACTAAATTCTTGTACTAGTTTTTTAGCAGTAGATTCTCGTCCTAATCTGGCATAAGCTAATGCCAATCTGGCCTTGGCCTGACTGCTTAAATCACTTTTGTTTTTCAAGCGATTCATCGCAGCAACTTCTGCTTCACCAGCTAAGACTAAAGTGTATAAGCGATAGGCTTGTACAAAATCACTTTCTCTAGGTGTTTCTGTCCATTTTCTAGCCTCTTCTTTTTGGTAGCTCTTCCATTTGGAAAGGAAACCAAAAGGCAATTGATAAGATTTTTCTTTGGCTTCCAACATGAAATGCCCCACGTAATTGGTGGTCCATTTGTCGGGATCTCCACCTGGCCAATAGGCGATTCCTCCAGAAACTGCTTGGTATCTATTTATCTTCTGAATGGTTTTTTGAACCTGTTCCTTCAGTTGATTTTCCTGTGGTGCATCTAAATCGACAATGTCTGATAAAAATAACTGAGGAAACGCTTTGGAAGTGACTTGCTCTACACACCCATGCGGATAAGAGGTTAAGTAATGCAATCTCTTTTCTAAATTCATTGGAGGAAATGCACTAAAACTGATACGTGTTGAATTTGTGCCCGGTGTACCAAAAGTGCTCAATTCCAATTCCTTTTGCTCATTTTCTTTAAGTTCGAGTTTACGAACAGTGGAACTCACAGGATTTGGATTAATAACATCAACTTCAACGTCGTTATAAGCTAGTTCATTTCCTGATTTGGCTTGGATCTTAATTTTTTGCGGACGTAAATCATCGCTAACTTTAAAATCGAAATACACTAGATATTCACCAGTTTCAGAAACTTGGAGTTCTTGTGTCGCCTCACCAATCAATTGAAGTTGGCCATGGTTTTGAACACTTACTTGGATAGATTTAAGCTTATCGTCCATTACAAAAATAGTGACAGGAACTCTTACTTCTTCTCCAGGTGATAATTTCCTCGGTACTGAAGTTAGCAGCATCAAGGGCTGTTTTATCTTCATCACTTTATCCACACTTCCAAAGCTCTGTTGCTCTGGATTTCCAGCTACCAACATCGCTTTTACAGAACCGATGTAATTGGGCATGCGAAGTTGATGTGTTTTAGATTTCCCCGCAGCTAAATAGAAAGGGCCTAGATGTGTTACCACGGGCTTAAAACGCTCCGCTTTTCTGTTTTTCTTCCCTGCTGCTTCATCGCCACCACCAATTCTGTACACGTTTTTAAGACTTCCGCCATAAGCGCCAATCACATCGTCAAAAACATCGAAGGTGCGCACGCCTAAAGTTTGCTTCGCATTAAAATGCTCATAAATATCTGGTGTTGTAAAGCTGGTCAAATCCAACAAACCTTCATCAACTATGGCGATGGTATAGGTCATTGCTTTTCCATTTTCTTCTGAAACGTCTATGCTATAAGTAGATTCTGGCCGGATACTTTCAGGAAGTTTGAGTTGAGGTTGAAGTTTGCGTTTTGGGTTTTCCACTTCAATTGGGATAACTCCAAATAGACGAATGGGTAAATCGTTTGTTGTGTTTTGATGTTTTTGTAATAACGAAATGCTGATATAAGCATTTGGAGCCATGGCTTCTGTGATAGTAAGCTCCACATCGGTCATGCCTTTTTGAGCATCAACCCATTCATAATGAATAATTTCTGCTCCATTTTCGACACTTAGCAATGCTTTTGCTTCTGCCATGGAGGGAAAGTTGATTTTTGCTTTTTCGCCTACGCTATAGGTATTTTTATCGGTGGTGAACACCAGATTATGCTCTTTAGAGGTCCGCTGAATAGTCCACCAATCTTTAAAAAAGTAAACCACTTCACCACTGGCATGCTGGCTTTCTTCATCCACTACCCGAATTAAATATCGACCTCGGTCATCTTCAGGAATGTTTAAGCTGAATTTAGCTTTTCCATTTGCATCGGTAGTCAATTCAAAGTTCTTATAAGGCTTGTGTACTTCAGCATCTTCGTATCTGGAAAGTTGGTCATCTCCACGATTCCACCACCAACGCCATTCAATTTGATGGATGTAAACCTTCACTTTTCGCCTAGGTGCTATTTCACCTTTATAATTTACACTTACCATTTCAAAATTTGTCGTTTGGTCGGTTTCGAAGCGATGATTCTGATGAGACGTTAAGGCTCTTAATCCAACAAAATGAGAGTAAGGGGCATACCATTGTTCATCGACATCTATTGAAAAATCACCACCACCTTCAAAGACTTTGGTCAAAAAGTTAGCCTTGATCATTCCAGGTGGATTGTTATTGAAATTAATATTTGAGCGGATATCCGCTTGTCCATTTTGGTTTACTTCTCCTCCAAACACCTGCAATTCTTGTGGGTAAAAGCGCCTTACAGGATCACTAAATTTGAAAGTTTTTAGTTTTTCAAATCGGTATTCAGCAGAAATGAACTTAGCTTTTACATCCGCTTTTAGATTTTTAGCAGTGGCGCCCGTTAGCCATTCGGTTGATAAGTTTAATTGAATACTTTTATCAAGCCGTTGAGGTTCATCTGTCGTGGATAATTCAATTTTCAATCGGTTGGGCTTCACTGTAGCCACAGAAATAAATTTTGTAAACTTCACGGCACCCACATTTACAGCTATTCGCCAGCTTCCAGTAGCGTCTTTTTCATCTGTTGAAAGCGGAAAATGATAAAAACCATTGACAGAAGAATTCTTCACTTCAGAATACGTAAGTCTCCCTTGAGGATCAAAAAAATCGAGCTTGACAGGATGATTTTCGGGCAGTGGATTTGCAAAATCATCTAGCACAAAATTGAACTGAATAGCGTCTCCCGGTCTATACACCCCACGGTCGGTGTACATAAACCCATTGATGCCTTTGGTGATTTTGGTGCCTCCAACTTCAAAACTACTCAGGTTTAAAGCATTCGAATTTTCAAGTTTTAAGTAAGCGTAATTGTTAGAATTTTGGGCGATTGCAAAAAATGCTTTTTGAGAGGGCTTAAATTCAGCAATCCCGTCATTGTCGGTTTCTACACTTCCTAAAACCTGCTGTTGCTGATTGTAAAAGCTAACTTTTGTTTGCGCCTCTGGTGATCCGGATAGTAAATTTGTGGTGGCTACAAAGTAAGTTCCTGTTTCTGTTTTTTTGATCAATACACCTAAATTGGAGGCCATCACATTGCTACTTACAAAATTTTCATCATTGTAATAGGCCTCATGACACGCATTATCTTGTTCTTGCCAATTGTAAGTTGTATTTCTAAACCCCCAAGCTTCTTTATTCCAATACTCCTCTTCCTTATCCTTCTCAAATTCTTTGGCAATTTGATTTATTTTTTCAGCACCTATTTGCTCATCTTCACCACAATTGTATAGGCTGTAGGCTTTTCTAAAACTGATTTCAATTTGATAAATGGCACCAGGGGACACTTCAAATATGGAACTCAAATCCATCGCATGAGCCTGCCATTCGCCAGCATTATTTAAGTCATCTTGATTAAGCGGAATGGTTTTTTTGGCGACCAATCTACCTACATCTCTTAAGTAGTAGTTGCTTGTGGAGTTGAGTTCACTATCCTGCAAAAACTGCAGTACGTTGTTTTCATAAATTTGAATCACCCGTAAGTCCACAGCGGCTAAGTTTACAGTTTCAAAATAAAAGGGGTTAGATGGACTGTTGGGTAAAATCACACCTTGAGAAATCAACTTTACCTGTGGTTTGAGTTGCTGAAAGCGGATAGATTCTGAAAATTCAGTTTTGAGGTTACTCCCATATTCCGCTTTTATGCCTTCAAAAACTCTCAAAGTGACCTCACCTTTGAATTTGCTATTTGGAAAAACGTTCAACACATTTCCATTGACTTCAAATTTTAGGTTAGTGTTATCATTCAATTGAACCAAACCTAAAAACTCCTGATTTGGGTCTAAACTTTCAGAAAAATTAATTTCTAAATAGGGCTTTTTCGCTTTTGCTATGCGAACGTCCATCACTTTAAAATTATCTTTTCCAGGGATGGTAAAAGTTTCACTTCCCGAAGTTTTGGAGCTCACTGGTGATCCATCCCAAGAAATCAAAACTTTGGAATCGTCTTTTTCACGGTAAATACTATCGATTACCAATTCAAAATAGTTGGCATCAGAAGTCGTTAAAAACCGAACATCTAAGTCGCTATCGTTTTGTTGTGCAGAAATACTCTTTTTGATATTTTCTAAACTAAGCACATCAGAAGCCTCTATTTCTGCTGAAATATATTGCCAATCGGCATCATAAGATTGTATGGATTGGAGTCCGATTATAAAATCGGGGACTATAGTTTCAAACTTAAACTGAAACACTTTGTCCTCTTTGGGTAAGTTTTCATACAACTCACTCAAGTCAAGGTTGAATTGATAGGTTGTCGCAGGTTGGAGCTTTTGTTTCGGAATAAAACGCAGTCGATTTCCATTTTCGATATACAAATCGCCTTTTACTTCAGGTTCAATTTTTATAAATTCTGATGGAAGTTTTTGATCGGTAGTGTATTGAGACAACTTCTCTTTTAACTGAATTTCAACAGGAGACACAACAGAAATAGGCTGCTGAGTGTAATTCTGAATATATTTTGAAGCAATAGCAGCTTGATCTTCAGAAGTACCGTCTGAGCAAGATTGAAATAAGAGAAGAAGACTTAAAAGGAGGAAGGACTTTTTCATAGAGATAAGCTTAAAAAATTTCAGGGTTCTTGGATTTAAAAGTACCTATAATAGGTTAATTATGCGGCGGAAATCTGGGTTTATAAAAGCTCTGCTTATGGGAAGTTAGAATTTTAGGCAGGTATTTGCTGGGAAATACAAAAGATGAACTTTATAAAATAAATAGTGTTTCTGAAAATAATTATGAAAATGACGAAAACCCACTTTTGATTTGTAATGAAAAAATAAGGGAGTAATGTTGACAAATATTCGTTGTATTAGAATCTTGGATGCGACATTTTTAGTGGTTATTAAAATATCCCTTGTATACTATATATGAAAGTGTTAGTTTAGTTGGTCATAAAAACAACGTCCTAAATATATATATACCCTATACTGAAGATTTGAACAGGGGTTATATGGATGTTGTGCAACAACAAGAATAAAACAATAAGAATAATTTAATATGGCAAAAATTCAACTTTCACAAAGAATGTATAGTGTTCTTGATATTATTCGATTATTAGATAGTAAGGAATTATCAATACAACCAAAGTATCAAAGAAGAAGAACTAGTTGGCCCATTAATGCAAAAACAGCACTTATGGATACTATTATGAATAATTTTCCTTTGCCCCCAATTTATCTGAGAGATTTTGTAAATGATAAAGGCAAAAGAAAAAAGGAAATTATTGATGGTCAACAAAGAATCAGTACAATTGTAGAGTTCTACAAAAATGAATATGCCCTATCAAAGAATATTTTTAATGACGAATATTCTGGTCTTTTTTTTAATGATCTACCTAATGAAGAAAAACATTTAATAGAAGATTTTGAAGTCTCGTTTATATCTATTCGTGGAGCATCAGAGAGTGATATCATTTCTATATTCTCTAGATTAAACTCATTCAGTTTACCTCTTAATACTCAAGAAAAGAGGAACTCATTATACGCTGGAGAACTTAAAAGTTTAGTCTACGAAATTGCATCAGAATACAACACTTTTTGGACAGAATTTAAAATACTTAGTCCGAATATGATTGCAAGAATGGCAGACGCATTACTTGTATCAGATATTATTTATACCATTTTATACGGAATAAAATCATCTAGTTCACCTGTTGTTGATAGAATGTATTCTGAATTTGATGATGATTTTCCGCAAAAGAATGGAATCTATAAAAACTTCAATTCAACTGTTACTGTCTTGGGGAACTTTTTAGAGTCATCCCATATAAGTTCTGTCTTCAAGCCCAAATTTATGTTTTACTCTTTGTTTCTAGTTATATATGAAAGACTTTTTGGTTTTACAGAACAAGAAGCTGATACAACAGGAAAAATTGATATTCAAAAAAGTTTAGAATCTCTCGAACAATTTTGCGTAAAATATGTTAGATCTGATTTTGACCCTGTTTTTAAAGCGAAATTTAAGCAATCTACAGGAAATGTTGCTCAACGAAAATATAGACATTCGGAATTAAGCAAATTAATTCTTTAGTATGGCTTATTCTTTAAAATCTGTACATAATTCTTTTAAAAAAGAAGTTGATGAATTAAACAATATAATTCTAAATCTTTCAACTCAGTCGCCTAGTTTATCAAGAGACACCCATATAGAAGGCTGTTTTATCCGTTTTGTGGTTTCTTGGGAAGTTTTCTGTGAAGAATTTTTTTTAAGATGTTTGTGTGTTGGAACTACAAGATCTCAATACAAAATAAAGCCATTAGTAGTCAGCTTTAGGAATACAAATGATGCTTTTAAAAGGATAAATGCACATCGTAGAGACAGGTCTAAAGATTACGTAGACTGGTTAGACTCTGGAATTATAAAACAAAGAACCTCTGATTATTTTAGGTCAAATTCAAGAGTACATAAAATTACAGAATCACCAGATCGATTATACGAATTAAGAACAATTAGAAATGCTATTGCACATAGATCAACTGCTGCTATATTTAAATTTGAAAAATATATTAAGGATCAGTTGGGTTACCTTGCAACATTAGACCCTTCAATGGCTGATCTATTGATAATGAAAAAAAGAGGAGTGAATAAACATATATTTCTTCTTTTAAGTGAATATTTTTTAGGTCTAGCAGATAGACTGACAAAATAATACTGTTGCTAACCATAGCCGAGACGTTGGCGTCCATTAGAAAGAAAACTTTGAAACAGATAATTACCACATTCATATTTTTAGTTCTTGGACTTACTTTTTGCGAGTCTGACAAGAATTCTGATTCCTCTAAAGTTTATTATGTGGAAAACATGTTGAGCTTTTATGACCCTTATGATAAGGACTTTGATCGCTCGATTTGAATTAGAAATTCAGAGAATATTAAAGTAGCGCACGAGACTTTCAAAAAAGTTGGATATAGAAGATTATTTCTAGAGTATAACTACAGCTACGATTGGTGTTGGATTCTAGGAGATGTCAATAAACCGTGTGGTGAAATCATTGACAGCCTGCTCATCACCCATGATTCTGAAAAAATCAGATCAAAGTACTACCGAGAGTTTTGGGATAGAAGAAGGACTGAGCAGTACGACTAAATCGTATTTGAAGTATTAAAAGAAGTTTCGTTCATATTGTGCCAAGACAGTGCAATCCCTTACAATGTAGACCATGTCAATGACATGCTTTTCAAATTGATTGAAATTAGAGAATTTGAAGATTCATTGACAGGTGCAAAAGCTCTAGAGAATTTTAATTATCTAAAAAGTGTAGGATTACATAACTCGGCTTACAACTTGCTCTTTGAAAGATACCGCTATTATGATACAGAATGGAATCAAGAGGAACTCAAGATGTCATTGAACTCTGATACGACAAACTTTTGTCAATGGGCATTTATAGAAGACAATAGGAAATGAGAATAACAAAAACTTGCGTTTGTGATATGAGGAAAAAATAAGCGAGTAATGTTGGCAAACCTCCGTTGCTTTAGAATCTTGAATGCAGCATTTTAGTGGTTAATTAAAAGCCCCTTGGATACTATATATGAAAGTGTTAGTTTAGTTGATGATAAAAACAACGTCCTAAATAGATATATGCCCTATACTGAGGATTTAAATAGGGATTGCATGGATGTTAGCTTTAAGTCTATTGGACGACATTAAAACTAATGGCTAAATAAATTACAAGATAAATGGCAGAAATGAATAAAGGAGTAAAAGCAAACAATAATTTTTTTGGTAATGCTATTGGAATTGACATGCAACTAGACGAACTCAAAGTTTATCTAAATGAAGTTAATAGTTTTATTAAAACTTTCCATACAAACCTTCAATCT
>Ga0306864_1000274_pt1 | contig 24820 bp, 17 predicted proteins | sample AntRauTorckE5430_FD_190448 | JGI IMG/M metagenome (GOLD analysis project Ga0306864, IMG submission 190448) | Saline lake microbial communities from Rauer Islands, Antarctica - Metagenome Torckler E5 #430 (v2) (version 2) | ecosystem: Environmental > Aquatic > Non-marine Saline and Alkaline >...
GATTGATTAATTGATGCTTTACAAGGTCAGTTCGATGGTGACTATCGTACTATACTGTGATGCACCGTCTATCAATTGTGGGTACTGACAGTAGTGTGCTGACCTTATGCAGGGTTATGGGATGTCGAATGTCGATGGTCGATAGGAGAGATTGCTTGCTTTCTGGCTTTGTTTGGTGGGGGGAAAGGAGAGGCGAGGTTCAGTCGCGAGCGGTTGGGCCTCCCCTGTGTGCGTATCTTACTATGGTATAGGTTATTAACCTATGTATAAATGAAGTCCATCGACGATCGACGACTTCGTGGTTGGCGCTGGTTGGTATTTACCTGATGATGTGTTCGTTAGTGCTGATGGTATGGTATGGTATGGTATGCAGATCAACTAAAACGTAATAACCCCTTGTTCTCGGTTCTCGGATTGATAAGTATAATCACTATCTGATTGTGAATTTCAAAAGCCTACCATAACCATTGCACATGACAGCAATAAATCCAAGGCACTCATCATTCAAGCTAGCGATCCTTTTCGCTCTCATTCATTCAGTCTATCCATTCCTTACGCCAACAACTGCTGCAACCATCTCCTCTTCGTTCAGCACCACCACAAGCTACAGCTCAAGAAGTGTAACTAGCATTAGCACTCCTTCCACTGACAATACATTGTCTTCAGCATTGGCCATGTCAGATTCTTCACAGAATCAAAACGATAATATCTCACAAGGACAAACTATCGGGTTCATTGGATGCGGAACAATTGCATCGGCAATAGCCACTGGTCTCCTCACACAACAAAATCCTGATCACCTCATACACAAAGTTTACGTCACTAAACGATCTGAAGCAAAGTCTGCTGCATTGAGCAATCGATTTGGTCAGAAAATTGTTGTGACGGAAGATAATCAGAATATCGTGGATCACTCTGATATCTTGTTTCTTTGCGTATTGCCTCAACATGAAGAAAGTGTCTTGAAAGCATTGGATATTCCACATGACAAGACTCTAATTTCGCTCATTGTAAGTTTGTTTGTAGTATTGTATGTCCATCTCAATTTAATCTATCTACAGCCATCAAGATTGGTGTTCCATCCTCCTTGTGCTATAAATAGATCACGTACCATCATGGACCATTGTTTGCTTTGCAACGTAAATTTCTCACCCATTCTCTCTAAACATGTTAGTCGACATCGAAACTATTTACTCTCATCCAAAATTCAAAACTACCACCCTCCAACGTCTACAAAATGATATGTCTCCCAGCCGTGGCAGATCTCGAAGGCACACCCCTCCTCGTACCCACCGCGCCATCCACTAGCAATCTACCCTCACTGATATCCACACTCGGTGGCTCAAAGGATTCTTGCATACAATGTGAAAACGAAGATATCATGGAGGCAATGATGGTGTCCACGTGCATGATGGGGCCCGTTTATGGTCTCTTGAAGGCCAATCGTGATTTCTTGATTGAAAAGGGAGTCCCTGCCAAAGATGCAAATAATGTCGTTGCGAGACAGTATTGGGGAATGACAAAAGATGCATTGGTCAGGAGTCAAGAGGAAGGAAGGGAAATTGATAGTTTAGATGTACTGATTGAGGAACAGACGCCGGGTGGATTGAACGAACAAACTTTGAGAAATTTGGAGAGTGCAGGTGTGATGGATCGGTACAAGGATGCGATGGAGTCCGTGTTGGCGAGGATTCAGGGGAAGACAGATGGGTCCATGATGGGTGGCAAATGAAGGAAGTTGTTAACTCGTTTGGAAAAGATTGTATAAAAGTCCAAGAGTTATGAGAGATATAACCTTCCGTTGCTTCTCAAAATACTTTAGCTATGTTTTGTGAACAAACATACATAATTCGGAACGTACCTAAGATCTTTCTCTGGCAAGTACAATTATTCTTGTTTGCTTGCATCGGTTCATGAATGGAAAAGAAGTAAGAGAACAATTTTGAGTGCGGGGTGGGAAAAATGTGGTTGGATAAACATAATCAGCGCTCATCGAAATAATATAACCTTTCTATCAACGCATCATAATAACATGTGGCACAACTGGTAGAACCAGCTGGGTCTGATAAAGTATCCTATCAAAACGTACTCCTCCGCTAGATCGTATCGTAGAACGTATCGTAAAGTCAATGATAAAGAAGTAGGTACACACAGATTAAAATGAGCATTCCTTGTCTTACGATCATGACATAACCTGGCATTCAATGAATGTCTCTTCGTCTATCCGAAACAACTATTCTCTTTTACCAATAATTTAGCTTCTCATAGAAATCAGCTTCTCATCTTTTCTTGAGAACTCTTTCTTGCCATCAATGACATCTAAGAAAATCTAAAAAATGAACAGAAAACAATTGACTGAAAGCCGAATCATCGACGCGTGCTAGCGTGGTGGGGGTCGTGAGGAGGGAATGAGATGTGATGGCTTGTGACATCTGAGAAAATCAAGCTTACATGTCAACATCTTATTAAACTAACTAAGTTTAACACAGAATCATGTTTCCTGCTTTAACTTTAAACAAGATCTTACTCTGGCAAGCTGCACTCACTCTTGTGCTTGCATCCTTTCGTCAATCCGCCCCTCATCGTCCTGAATTACACCCAATAAGACCGCATCTAGAAAAGAATAAAATCCTCATTTGCCCAGGGTTCGGTCACATAGCAAATGACTACAATGGTCAAAATGATCTAGTTCCATCCTTAATTCAACAAGGATGGGATCGTTCACAGATTCACGTACTAAATGTCAACACTTCGGATTGGTTGAACGTATTCCTCCGGGGGGTGACAGATGTCTTGTTCTGGAAGGGAAGGGCTTCTCCAATACGACCAGCCTTTCGATGGTACCTTGAGCTCGTTGCGGAAGAAATGCGAAAGTTTAGAATAGAGAACAAAGATGTGAAGGTGATTTTAATTGGCCATTCGGCTGGAGGGTGGTTAGCCCGGGCTGCGATTGGCTTCTTATCTGAAGAAGTGGAGGGTATTGAAAAAAGGATTGATTTGAAAAATGTTGCAGGAGTTGTTACGCTGGGATCTCCACATATGGCGCCACCTGCTAGCGTCTTTGATATCACCAGAGGAGCTCTGAGAATTACTAACGAGATTTTTCCAGGAGCCTACTTTGCACCCGCAATCAAATATATAACTGTCATGAGTTGTTCTATCAAAGGCCAAGGTTTAGCATACGACAGCTACCTACGTGTCTGTGGCGTAGGAGATGAAGTTGGAGATGGCTTCGTCCCATGTTGCGCAGGGCACCTTGAAGGTTCTATCAAAATCACTGTGGAGGATGTTGGACACGAAGAGTATGGATTTCTTGATCATATACAGCAATGGCACGATGTCATGATCGAGCAAATGGTGTGCTCCATGAAAGAGGTTGCTGTTGATAGATAGATCAACGATACATACTTTGCATATTTATTTTAAGCCTACATCATCATCTTCGTAAGGAGATCGTAATTCAGAGTCAAATTCAGAATATGTATTTTGGTTATCTGTTAAATCAAGGCTGTACTCTTGGAGGGGATCTTAGATTTTAGCTACTAAGTAGAAGAGGTGTGACACTCAAAAGATCATTGGAAAATAGTAATATTCCTATGAATGAAAAAACAGTCAATGTTATTATGTACTCTAGAGTAGAGTTGATGCAATAATTATTCATCGTCGTAGCGCCGCAGTATGTCTTCATGTTCCTATCTACCATTCAGTGTAGCCCCTTGTGTCTATAATTGTGAAGACATGGATGAGAATATAATACATTTTTCTTTAAGGGATGGATGGGCTTCCTCCAAAAAGCCAGCCTTACTTTATTGACAATTTAGCCTTACTTTATTGACAATTTTACTAGAAAGAAATTATTTTTCTAAAGAAGATAATGAATTAAACATATTTACAAGATTTAAACTCAATTTAAGCCTGCCAAACATCATCATCTTCTTCATATGAGAATTCCTCCAAATCCTCGGTTTCATCAAGTAAATCCCAGTCGTCACCTTCATTAAATCCAACCAATTCCTCCGAGTCCTCGTCCAAATATCCTCCAGAACGGAATGCCTTCCACTTTGTGGGTTCCTCTACCAACATTGCTCTCTGTTCGTCGTAAAAAGAATCCTTCTCCAGCAATTCTCCGGGGATGTAGGGGTTTGTCATTCCTGGTGCAAACTCAAAATCAAATTTGTCTACCATTACGAGATCACCGTCAACTGCACCGCGCTGTTCTAGCTGTTCTGAAATTCCAAGCGCTTCCAACTGTCTTCCAAATCTTTCCACAGCTTCGGGGTATTCCCAATGTGTCATTTTGGCTACTTGCTCTATATAGTTACCGTTCACTCTCCATTGTCCTGGGTACGCAGGGTCGCTTATTATTTCTATTAAAGAAAGGAAGAATGTAAGATCCGTCTTCGAAAGAAAGATTGTAATTTGATTGTACGGAAAATAATGCTCACCAAACAGATCGCTGTCGCTATCTAATTCAGCCTTGCTGAAGTCGACTTGCGGTGGTTCCGGCAAATCCACAACTGGTTGCGAATCACAAAACTTTTTCAACCTTCCCATAAGTTCCTCAACATTTTTTGTGGTCGCTGCAGATATTGCTAACACTCTGCTGTGCCCAGCCGCTTCACGTAATTGTGCCAATAATTTTTCCTGCTCTTCTTTAACCTCTGAAACATCAATTTTGTTCAGAACAACAACTTGAGGTTTCTCTGAAAGGAATTCATTGTACTTTTTCAACTCGTTATTAATAGTAACAAAGTCTCCAATAGGATCTTCAGATGTTCCGTCTACCATGTGTAAAAGTACTTTACAACGTTGGACATGTCTAAGAAATGTACTTCCCATCCCAACTCCACTCGATGCACCTTCAATGAGACCTGGAATATCACAAAGGACAAGTCCAGCACCTTCGTCTCCAATATCACACACTCCAAGGTTAGGAACAATGGTGGTGAAGGGATAATTTGCGATTTTTGGTTTCGCGGCGGAAGCGGCTGCAAGCAAAGTACTTTTGCCAGCATTTGGTTTCCCCAAGAATCCGACATCAGCAACAAGTTTCAATTCAAGACTAAGCCACCTTGCAGCACCAGGTTCGCCTCTTTCAGCAAGTTTGGGGGCGGTTTTCCTACAAGTTTTGAATGCTTCGTTTCCTCTACCTCCACGCCCGCCTAAGGACACCACAAATTCCTGTCCTGGTTCTGTTAATTCTCCTGCGACTTTTTGAGTGAGTAATTCTCTCACAACTGTGCCGCGAGGAACGGGAATGCGCACATCGAAGCCAGCGCAACCATTTTTACCCTTTCCGATTCCGTTGTTTCCTTTCCGTGCTCTGACGTGTACTCTATTTCTTGAAGGAGCGAGTGTATTCAGATTTGCATCGCAAATCAGTATCACGCTTCCACCATTACCACCACGCCCTCCGGAAGGTCCGCCCATGGCTTCCCCCTTTTCACGACGAAACGCGACACATCCGTTACCCCCATCACCTCCAGTAACGTGAATCCTTGCTGTATCAAAGAATTTCCACTCTGGATCATCTCTTTGTTGTGTCTGGGGTGTATTCCTCTTAATCTGGATTTTGGGCTGGAGTTTATCCCAATCTGTCACCTCATTTGTTGCTTTCAGGACGGCGAGGGAAGTTCTTTGGTGATGACTTGAGAGGCTTGGAGCGAATGCTAGAGTGGATCCAAATAGGCTTGCTGCGAGAACAACAGAAAATGTGTGCATTATGAAGATTGCTATCGCTGAATGACGAGGATTTGAATCCAAATCTTGTTAGTTACAAGTTAAAAAACAACTAACTATCTGCAGTGGTGTGTGATGGTGTGATATACTTAGCGCCGTTCTGTTCATATTCCTACCTATGTGATGCGTTGACGTTTTTATTCTTAGTTTTTTCTGTGATGTTGTTTTGGATGGTGGATGGAGCACGGAGGTCTATCCCTCTCTGACAAAGGGGCGCCACAAATGTGCAGACTTTTCTTTGCTTCTTCTTCTTGCCAGTACTTGAACTTTCCTGGCTGGATTCTTTCTGCGCAACAAATCTAAAGTCAGCGACACTAAAGTAGCAACGCAATGCACATCAAAACAATGTATCATATATGTATGTATGTAATGATGACTTTATAAGATTTCTTCTTGCACAAATCCATCTCCCATACTTTCTGCATCACTATGACCAAATGACATTCCATCGTCACTGGTGTCGTCATCATATGAAACAACACTATCATGTTCAATCTCTCCTTGCATCAAAATGTTTCCACTTGTGTTCATATTTGCAGAACCACTATAACGAGGATCCAAGTCTCCAAGATCTACCTCTGGTCTTGTTGTGTTACCTCTCCCTCTAGGTTGGTTAATTATTCCTGTATCGCCAAGTCCCATTATTCCAGTGAATTCCTCCACATCTGCACTCGAGTTTTGATAATTTAGTCCCATCTCAGTAAGTCCCAGCGTAGAGCGAGTTATTTCAATTTCATTGCCATTGGAATCTCCGATCTCTTGTATTCCTGATGCATCTGGAGCAAGGTATAACCCAGTTAAGGACAAGAGGGCAATAATAGTGATCATGTATCCAGGCGAAGTTGACCCATACTTGTCAACAAGGTACGTAGCTAGAGCTGGCGATGAACCACCAACTATTGCATGAGCAATATTGTATCCAATTCCAACACATGTGAGCCTCATTTGTACAGGGAATGATTCAACAAGAAACGCGCACACTGAAGCCAAAAGGTGAGAAAATGAATGACGTGTATCCAACAAAACAGTCAAAGGCACAAATCACTTACTTGGAGCGGCATACAGTGATAATGCAATACCAAGAAAAGATTGAGCGAAAAATGCTCCAACGCTCTTCCCTCGTGATATAGCAATCATCATGAGCGGACTGAAGAAAGCGATTGTGAAACCTCCAATATACATGATCGTCTTTCTATCAAACTTATCCGATAGCCATCCCGCAAAAGGAAAGAAAATACACACACTGAATAAAAGAGATGCCGAATTCACTTCAAAGGCGTCAGGAACGGGTGGGTCAATCAAGCTATTCATGAACGTCGCCATCCAAACAAATGCAAGATAAAAGCCTCCAGCCCACAACATCGGAACCAAAGTAGCTGACAATAACATCATTCTATTGCCCTTTGCAAATGCTGCTTTTATTGGATTGGGCGGCGAAACGCCATTCAACTGCTCAATGGAATCATCTTCGCAATAAAATTTCAAATAGATACCACAAAAACTAACTAAAATACCGAGCATGAACGGCAATCTCCACCCCCAATCTAGCAACTGCTCCTCTGTTAGGTTCTTCCTCATCGTAAAGGACATGAGTCCCCCCAAAAGAGTTCCAAAGTTGGCAGCTGCCATGACATATGATCCATATAAACCCCATTGGCTCCGTGGATTATTCTCACAAGTAAATACCAAGGACGTAACGAGTTGACCTCCTACCGACAGACCCTGCAACACTCTCGTCAATAATAAGAGCACTATTGCAAGACTCCCCACTTGATCGTAACTGGGAAGACACCCCATCAAAAAGGTCGGAAAAGCCATCATGAATATGCTTATTTCCAAAGCTGTCTTTCGGCCATATGTATCACCAATGTAACCCATGACGAGGCCTCCAATTGGTCGAACAAGGAATGCAAGTCCAAATACAGCAAAAGATTCAATGATGGCTTTGGTATTTTCTTGAGGTGGGAAGAATACTTGGCCGATTATGTCGCTAAAGTACCCAAATACGGCTGCATACAAGATGAATGAGATGATGTAGGTTGAAATGAAACCAAAACAATATCTTCCAGAGTGTGTTTTCAGTGCACAATACTACAACCGTATCTGTACTCACCAAAATCATACCATTCTAAAGCATTTCCAGCGACGCCAGCCAAGTTTTGCAAGAATTTATTATTCGCAATTGGACTTGAGTTGGAATCCTGATAATTCTTATGGTTATCACTTGCTATCGAAGAAGATTGAATGACCTCTTGCGATGTTTCCTGGGTGGTATTTACATCTCCATCCATCATCATTGGAATGAATGTGCGTCTACTAGATGAGACAGGTTAAGAATAGCGTTCTGTTCTTGCGACTATTGGTATTATCGTCACTGGATGAGGAGGAGCCGTGGAGAATAAATCAAGATTTTTGCTTTCTGTGTTCAATAATTTAAAAGGTCCAGTGCACACCTAAGAATCAAATAAAGTAAGGACAGCCTTTTCGTCGCAGCGTTGGCCTTATTCCTTCCGTCTCGATCGTTAAGACTCTTAGTGTTGTTTCTTGTTTGCTAGCTAGTGATATGAAAATAATTGGTGCTGCTCAAACGCCAGTCTTGTATCTTGTTTGTGCACAAGAAGAAGAGGTGCAAAAATGAGACAGTCGTGTTGGACCTCTCTTTTGCACAAGGGTAAGCTAAATGTCATCTATTTAAAAACAAATGCGATTCTTCCAGCTAAAAAATCTAAAACGAGCTAAAACAGGCTAAAACACTACTGTAAAACAGTTAAAAACTGTTTTAAAACCCTCCTCCTGTTGGTTTGCAGTTTGAACCTGTTTGCACTTTGCACTACGATCTTGGCAGAGTTATTCACTCTGTACTCTGTTCTACTACTATTATGCAAAAGGGCATATTGGTACATCTAAAAGAACTGTGCACTGTGTATCAATCTCGATTTATCAATCACTAACCTGGCAACTGGAAAGACTAGCTACCCCACACTTTTGGACGTGACAAAATGACATCACTCACTCTTTCCAAAGCGAGCATAAACTATCACTCTGGGAGATTCAAGCACACAGCGGATGAAATAGACAATGCCATAGAAGAGCTAAAGGATGAAATACCTGATGCAACAATGCAGCATGTTAAAAGAATATTTGCCGCACTACCCCTCTTGGCATTCAAAGCCGATAAATCAATGTGCACATTTCGCTCATGCATCTCATCTCCCACCAGCAGCAGCACAACAGATGAGACGACTTTGCTAGAAACACTTTCGATGGCCAGAAATGATAACGCACACTATCTGATGGCTCTCCAAGGCTGCATTTGTTCCATGGACCTGACCTCAAATCAAAGCCATAATGATGCAGCAGGTCGAGGTATCACCCCAGATAACGGTGTCCGCGGCTTGTTAATGGATAGGGACAGATTGCATATAGCCATGGCTGTGATCATGGCCGCAATATCCAATTCGTGGCTTCATTTACAGCTGATACCGGGCGAATCCCAAGACAATATGAAGGCGAGCACAAAAATAAAGACAGGGATATCATTGGCAGCATGCTGTTTTATTGCGCAGAATCCAAAGTGCTTCAGACCAACTTGGATGGAAGGATTGAATATAATTCATAGAGCACAAGCTAGAGCAAAGCATAATCAACTGTATGCTTCGGAAGCAAGACGCATGTCGGTAGCGTTGCGCCATTTGAATCATGCTTTGACATTGGTGGACTTATCAATGGCATTCATGAGTTCTACACATAATCAAGTAACGCATACGAAGGACAGTAGTAAGAAAAGGCAGAGGGAACATGAAAATGCCATGGCTGAGAAGCGTTTAAAATCTACGAAAGAAAATAAGAATTCTGGAAATGATGAATTTAGCGGCAACGATGATTCGAAGCTAGCAATGCAGGAACATCTCGTGAAAGCGCTTCAATGTCACTTGCTAGATTCGAAACATGATAGAGACACATCCATGCAGATGGCAATGGACGTTGAAGGTAGCGGTGTGGCCGGCAAGCTGAAAGTACTATTCAAGGCTCTTGATTTTCTAGATTTGGATATGGAAGATGCGAGTAGAACAATAGACTGCTCTGCAGATTTTATCCAATCTTTATCATCGCTCTCTGCAACATCTACATCAATGTCATTTTTACTAGGATGTGTGTATGCAAAGATGGAATCCTATGATAAAGCATTGGCATCGTTCGAATCAGCCATGAAACTGTACAAACACAGTAAAGATGCAAACCATTCAGATTACAAGAACTTGGTTCATAATACAGCACATTGTTGCATACAAAAGGGAGACATTGATGTAACCCTTGAAGTCCTGCTGCACTGGATCGATATTGAAAATAGCGCCTCCAACAATACCATTGAAAACACTAATTCGGTACAACCATGTCGTCTTTTCATCGACAATGACAAACAATCGCAAACTTCCAAATTATTGAATGTCTTGTATCGAACATTCTTTGCTGCATCGTTAATGAATGATTGGGAAACGTGTCAGAGTGCAATAGATGCATTGGCAAAGTTGTCCACAGACGGGATAATACTCTTGGCAAAGAAATTCGTCGACCTTAAGCGGCTTGATTCGAACAAAGGGTGTTATGTTCAACAAGAACAAGAACAAGAGCAAGAGCAATATGGCGAGTCTGTTTATACTTTAGGGAAGTCGTTGTATGAAGCAGAATCACGCCTCTTGCGTTTGGGTCGGCGATCACCAACAGCAAGTAGTACAGGGGAGGCAGGGACTGACGAAGAACACAATATGCCAAAGGAGATGGAACAATTGTTACACTCATTGTGGACAAAGATAAAGGGTGATCTTCTTCCACCCCTACGATGCAAAATTGAAAGCTGCATTTACAATAATATTGGAGTGTTAACAATGTCGAATGGTAAACCAATGGAAGCCATACCACACTTTCTCCAGGCCATCAAGTCTTTACCAAACAACAATCTTCTACCAGTATACAATCTTTCTTTAGCCCTTTGGTCTCAGGGTTCTAAACAGGAGGCATGCAGGGTATATATGGACGAGCGAGGTCGTGCGTCAAACACTTTATCGGTGCTTCAAGAAGAAGAGAAGGAAAGTCTATCTCTAGATCTAGAGAAGGCGCAGATTGATCTCGCAGATGTTAAGGATCGAAAGCCTGAGGATAGAACGGCAAAGGATTTTCTTGCTATGGATATTTGTATGATGAAGTATCTTATAGAAAACAATTGTGCCTAGAAACTTCAGAGTTCTTAACAATAGGTGTCAGTGCTTCTGAGAAAACATGACTGATGAAGAAGCACATACTACCATACTACTACTACTACGCGGAGCTGCGAATTCTAAAAGTGAATGTAAAGGTGACACACAAAACACACTCCCGGCAATAATCGAAGCATGCTTATACAAGATCGTAAGACATGGCGCGTCAATCATACTTTACTGGAACAGCCGAAATTTATATAATGCAGCAGGTGAATGAAAATGTGACACACAAAACACACTCCCGGCAATAATCGAAACATGCGTGTACAAGATCGAAAGACAATCCCGGCAATCATACTTTATACTAGAACAGCCGAAATTTACATAAAATGCAGCTGAATGCAGTATGTAAAACAGTTCAGGGTTGAAGGTTGGTTATGTTCTTTTGTCCGATCCTTTTGACAACGTCGAGAAGACATGTTTACTGAGAGAACTCCTTTCACTAACAAAAGCTAATCAAATCATCACACAAAATACAACTCCATCATTTTTCGAACAATCATCACATTGTTTCCCAAGAGAAGAAAACAACATGAGTTTCATTAGAATTAATCAGACCCTCATTGCAACCTTGTTTCTAGTCGCCTGCGTGCTACTACTAAGCATACCAATGTCAGAGGGGCTCCTTGTCGTCCAGGAGAATCGTGCTGGCAGTCTGAGACGCCAGCAGCAGGTTGTTGAGGACCGGCGTCAGGAGGAATGGGAGAAATTCCTGCCTCCTTCTGTCAATGTATTATCTGCTGTGAAGCTGCTAACTGCAGGCAAGTTTGCTGTTTTGTCGAAAGCTGGTGTAACGACTACTGGTACGACAATTGTGAATGGTGACATGGGGACGAGCCCTATCGCTGCTACGGCCGTAACGGGATTCGAACTGATTGCAGATCCTAGTAATGCATTCTCAAAGTCCTTGTGTGTGAAAAATGGTAATATTTATGCAGCCAACTTTGCACCCCCTACACCTAGCATGCTAACTGTAGCAGTCCTTGACATGCAGGCTGCTTACGTTGATGCTGCAGGCCGCCCTGACCCAGACTACACGGAGCTCGGTGCTGGTAGCATTGAGGGTTATAATCTCGGCCGTGGGCTTTACAAGTGGGGGTCAGGCGTTGAATTCTCCAATAGCCTCACTTTCAATGGTACTGCCACGGACATTTGGATCTTGCAGATTGCGGGAGATGTCACTGTAGGCAACGGCGCATCAGTTCTACTCACTGGTGGTGCCAAGCCGGAAAATATCTTCTGGCAGATTGCAGGCAAGACCATTCTTGGCATCAAATCCCATGTCGAGGGTATCTTCATGTGCAGTACAGCAATCACGTTCATGGCCGGAAGCAGCATGAATGGTACTGCGCTAGCACAGACATCAATCACTTTGGATTCCGCCGTTATTGTCAAGAATTCTGTGTGTGATGCAGTTGTCGGGTGTGTGGAAAGCCACTAATGTGCTGGCTGGATATCTCCACAACGACAGGCAGAGGTTTAGAGGAGGTAGAGTATTAATGCACATTTGCTATTACTAGAGTACTACTTCCTGTTACTTCATTAAAGTTCTATTAATCATACACGCAGAACCATCCAATACTGCAATTAGTAGTAGTAGTAGTAGTATTAGTAGAGGACGTGCAGGACGAGGGATCCTAATATTACTGTAAAATTATCCTGCAAATGGCACTCAGTGCGACCTTACCTTTTATAGCCGTGTCGCATCAATTCAGTACTATCACTATCTTCAACAAAGTTTTGCACAATGGCAAAACAGGGACATCAGTATTTTTCAAATGCAATTATAGGACATCATCATCATAAACGATCATGATGATTATATACAAAAATTGCCTATTGAAAAAAATGATGAAATTATTCTCATTGGAACTGCTTTTACTACAGCACTGTACTAAAAATGCTAAATAGTAGCATCTAACGACCACTAAATGATCCTCGCAGTCACATACACTCATACAAAGCACTGCGTAGAACGGCAGTCAACATGATTCATTACCAGTAGTGTGGCTCCTACTCCTACTGCTGCTGCTAGTTACGAGTGATGATACAACCGAGACCTGCTACTGGCTGATATTTGTAATCTTTGCCAGAAGAAGAAGCTCAAAATATTGTCATTAGGTGTTAGTGCTTCTGAGAAAACATGACTGATGAAGAAGCACATACTACTACTACTACTACGCGGAGCTGCGAATTCTAAAAGTGAATGTAAAGGTGACACACAAAACACACTCCCGGCAATAATCGAAGCATGCTTATACAAGATCGTAAGACATGGCGCGTCAATCATACTTTACTGGAACAGCCGAAATTTATATAATGCAGCAGGTGAATGAAAATGTGACACACAAAACACACTCCCGGCAATAATCGAAACATGCGTGTACAAGATCGAAAGACAATCCCGGCAATCATACTTTATACTAGAACAGCCGAAATTTACATAAAATGCAGCTGAATGCAGTATGTAAAACAGTTCAGGGTTGAAGGTTGGTTATGTTCTTTTGTCCGATCCTTTTGACAACGTCGAGAAGACATGTTTACTGAGAGAACTCCTTTCACTAACAAAAGCTAATCAAATCATCACACAAAATACAACTCCATCATTTTTCGAACAATCATCACATTGTTTCCCAAGAGAAGAAAACAACATGAGTTTCATTAGAATTAATCAGACCCTCATTGCAACCTTGTTTCTAGTCGCCTGCGTGCTACTACTAAGCATACCAATGTCAGAGGGGCTCCTTGTCGTCCAGGAGAATCGTGCTGGCAGTCTGAGACGCCAGCAGCAGGTTGTTGAGGACCGGCGTCAGGAGGAATGGGAGAAATTCCTGCCTCCTTCTGTCAATGTATTATCTGCTGTGAAGCTGCTAACTGCAGGCAAGTTTGCTGTTTTGTCGAAAGCTGGTGTAACGACTACTGGTACGACAATTGTGAATGGTGACATGGGGACGAGCCCTATCGCTGCTACGGCCGTAACGGGATTCGAACTGATTGCAGATCCTAGTAATGCATTCTCAAAGTCCTTGTGTGTGAAAAATGGTAATATTTATGCAGCCAACTTTGCACCCCCTACACCTAGCATGCTAACTGTAGCAGTCCTTGACATGCAGGCTGCTTACGTTGATGCTGCAGGCCGCCCTGACCCAGACTACACGGAGCTCGGTGCTGGTAGCATTGAGGGTTATAATCTCGGCCGTGGGCTTTACAAGTGGGGGTCAGGCGTTGAATTCTCCAATAGCCTCACTTTCAATGGTACTGCCACGGACATTTGGATCTTGCAGATTGCGGGAGATGTCACTGTAGGCAACGGCGCATCAGTTCTACTCACTGGTGGTGCCAAGCCGGAAAATATCTTCTGGCAGATTGCAGGCAAGACCATTCTTGGCATCAAATCCCATGTAGAGGGCATTCTCATGTGCAGTACAGCAATCACGTTCATGGCCGGAAGCAGCATGAATGGTACTGCGCTAGCACAGACATCAATCACTTTGGATTCTGCCGTCATTGTCAAGAATTCTGTGTGTGATGCAGTTGTCGGGTGTGTGGAAAGCCACTAATGTGCTGGTTGGATATCTCCACAACGACAGGCAGAGGTTTAGAGTAGGTATTGCGCATTTGCTATTACTAGAGAGAACTGCAAATAACAAATAATGACAACAGCCCACAATTCTAGAATTTCGTATGTAGGTATTGAATGCAGAAGTTAGAAAGGGAAATAACCGTAACGGATTAGTAAATACAATCTTATGGCTAGCAGGAAGCAGGAAGGAGCTCGTAGAGAGCAGGAGAGATTTGCAACGACCGCCGCTGGACGATTGAGGATTGAGGCAGAGGTGATGCAACCACTCAGTTTGTGCATCGATCTCTAATCTCTAGAGCTAGCTAGCTACAGTAGTTAAAGCTTAGTGGACCTGCTTCATTATTTGTTGAAAATAATTCTGAAGAGCAATGCCAAGTTCTACAGGACGATCACCTTATCGCCGAGGTTCTCGACACACTTTTTTGGGGACCGACACCTCCAGCACTTCTGTCAATGCTAATGCTAACTCTGTCGCAATTACAAATACAAATTCACATACAAATCATCCGCCGTCCGCCACTGCAAACACAAATGCCAATAACAGCAATAACGCTAGCAGCATATTTTCACCAGATTTCAATGATCCAAATAGTCCACATTTTAGTCCAAACTTTTCACAATCCCGTCTGAGCTTTGGGTCCACTGCCGCAGCGGACGCATGGGCTCACCCAACACACTCTCATTCTCCCGGCATTTCTACTGCTGGCGGCGGGGGCATGGGAATACACGAACATGATAGTGCAAGTTTTGGGCGTATCGCAGGAAGGAAAAAATTGGCAGCAGCAAGACATTCCATTTCGAATAGATTGAGAAATTCCACCGGGGGCGTATTAGTCAATGGAATTCCATCCGCCGAAGATCCAAATATTACCACAGTTGGAGACGTCAATGATATCAATACAACTGACAATGAGTCCACAAACAACAATGAGAGCAATTTCGCGTTATCGGCTACTGCGTCTACTTCCGGTGCTCAGCAAAATCATGACATGCTAGATCCAAATACCAAACTCCGCAAACTTGTTTCTTCCTGCCTGCACTGCACCTCAGGAGTCACCACAACATCTCCAACCTCGGCTGCCTTTTATGCTTCAATTCTTTATACGAAGACTGAAGCTCCGCGCGATGCATACCTTTTTGCTACAGCGCTTATGGCCAATCAGGAAAAACGCAGGGCGGCGTTTATACTAGAGAAGGCTGGCTTGCTTAGTCTTGAAACGTTGGTTTATGATGCAGAGGAATATGTCAGTGAGAAAGAGTATATGAGACTAATCATTGAAGCAATGCTTCTGGCTTCGCAATGCTTTGCTAGCTTTGGAGAATGGGATGAAGTCTCGACCTTGTTGGAGGAGGTCGTCAAATATGATTTTGAGATACCACTAGAAGAAATGAAACGGAGTAAATATTTGAATAATTTTGATGGTGATGATGTGAATGAAGAGGGGCTTGAAGGGGAAATTAGTTTATTACGTTTATCTCATTTTTTGGATAGTACAGTCGAGTATGGTAATATTCACCCTATGGCGAGGTTGTGTCTTATGAGGGGTAAAGCATGCGATGAGGCTTCAAATCCTAGCCGAGCAGCGTCTTTTTTGAAGCTGGCGCTTCAGATTGATATCAAATGCATAGAAGCATGGACTTATCTCTGCCAAAGGCGACTAATGACCTCAGAAGAGGAAATCGAATTGGTCATGTCGTTGAGATTTGACGAACCTGACTTGGACTGGCTGAGAGATATCTTTTTCGCACGATTATCCATCGGAGGGGCAAATTCTGCTCCGGAACGTCAATCGGTTTCTTTACCTTTCGCATCGCCTATTTCTGCTTCAACACCTATGCACATACTGCCGGAACATCCTACTCCTCAAATAGACATGACAGTCGATGCAAGTGCTATTCAACTCCAAGGTACACCTTCGACGCCTTTCAACTTTCTTAGCGGAGATGCTGCAAATGGAAAAAATCAGTCTAACATCACTAAGGAAATGAAACAGCAGGTTGAAGACTCGTTTCAAAATCTACATTTTAAGCACAATCTGTCACACTCTCCCGACGTTCTTGCACTCGCAGCTACGCGCGCTTATAATGCATACAATTTGTCATTGGCATTGCACTATTGTCAAGTTTTATATGAAATGGATCCACTCAGTACTGATGCAGCAGGTATTCAAATAGCAACACTGACAGCGTTAGGGCAAAAGAGGCCGTTGTTTAGATTGTCCCATGCGTTAGTCGACGCGGATTCTAAATCTGCAACTGCATGGTATGCTGTTGGATGTTACTATTATGCTTGTGGAAGATACGATCTTGCACAACAACATTTCTGGAGGTCAACTCGACTTGATCGTCGCAATGCCAATGGATGGGTTGCCTTCGGTTGTGCGTTTGCAGCTTGCGATGAAAATGATCAGGCTAATGCTTGTTTTCGAACAGCACAAAGATTGCATTCAGGAAGTCACTATCCGATGCTATACATGGGCATGGAACATTTACGAACAAACAATATTCCACTTGCTGGACATTTTCTCAAGAGCGCAAGAAGTATGGAGAAACATGATCCGCTATGTTGCAATGAGCTTGGAGTATGGGCATACCGAAGTAAAGATTGGAATGTCGCAATAAAATGGTTTCTTCTTGCATTGCGTTTGTATGTTGAAGCAGATGTATCGGAAAAGGCATCATTGGCGTGGAACAGTGACAAGTCTGAAAGCAAAGTCAGCAAACCTCGCTTCGAATTCGGTCAACGGCAAGGACAAGACGGTTCTGCTTTATTTTCAGATACAGATTGCGTCGAATTTTGTCAAGATGCATTTTGGGAACCTACCATATTTAACTTGGGTCAGAGCTATCGCAAACTCAAAAAATTTCAAGAGGCTACTTCATGCTTTCACAAGTGTCTCGCATTGTGCCCGGAAAAGGCCATGTCATTTTCAGCTCTTGCCTTTACCCGCCACTTGGCTGGTGATCTGGATGGTGCAATTGAAGCTTACCACCAAGCCTTAAGTCGCAAACCCGACGATCCATTTGCATCGGAAATGCTAAATAGGGCAATGATGGAGTCACTTGATTTGGGCCCAATAATTATACCTGATGTCGGGGGTGTATCTCTTTCAATGTCAATGAGTATGGGATTCAAGCAAAGCTTTAGTCAAAGCGTTGACGAAGCTTTCGACGAATCAGCTTTCTCTCTTGGCGATAGTGACGTTGACATGAGCATGGCATGATTAGGCAAAGAAAGGTACACATCATTACGAATGCTTTATAACATATGGAGACCAATTTGATCTTTAGCAGAAAGTGTTCACTAATTAAAACCATCATTTAGATTACTACTGCAAGTCCTGTAAATAGAAGATGCTTCCGACCATCTGATAGCCTCTCGTGTTCTACATTCCCTACGAACATCGATCGTCCACTTTTTTGCTCAAACATTCTGAGAAACCAACAATGCTAGAATGAATATTCGTCGGATCTCATCGAGAACCAATGCTGCCATCCGTGCATTCGCTCACATTTCAAGATCCGGGACTTCTGTCAATGAGAATCCTGAAACTAAAATCTGAAATATCAGTTAGATTTTCCCACGGGCCGACAGAAGATTGTTCCTGTAATAACGGTTATTCCTATAATACCCCTTTAAAATTCCTTTAAGATGCGTCTTCATTGATGAATATATACATACATAAAAAAAATATGTTTGCGAGTGGCTGTTTACTTCGGTCGTTCTAAATTAATTTTAGCGGCTGGGCGGGGATGGTGGTTTTCCTTCTTCTCGCCGAAAATATCGTTGAATAAATCACATAAATAGGATAACATGGATATTGAAACCCACACCATCTCTCCGACGGCTGAGAAGCAGTACAAGAGATCCTTCCTCCGCAAATGGGGACCTGCTCTACTCGCCATATTTGGTGTAATGGCAGTAAATGTAGCACTTCTCGGACCTAGCGGATCACGCATTCCTGAGCTTAACGATCAACAGCTGAATGCCCGTAGACTCGGAGTGGAACGCACCAAGGCTGTCCTCGACATGGAATTTGATGCGAAAATTGACCGCAAATTAGGACGCGGCTTTGGATCTCGCAACCTTTCAGAGGCTGATGGAGGTATCATGGAATACACTCGTCGTCGGCATCGTGTTCTAGGAGACTATACACATGAGGATGTATCTGATGAGTTTTCTCTTTTCGGAAAATGGTCCATTTCTATCATTTACTTTGCGTTCTGGGTTTTCCTCATGTTCCCCAATTGGTTTCTTCCCATCGGACGCCCTGGAATCGCTCTTGGAGGAGGACTTACCATGGTTGTGTACCGGTACTTCCTTAATGTATTTGGAGCAGGGCCTGTTTTCTATGCTGAGCGTGTGATTATCATGGAGCCTCTTTTCCTACTTTTTGGTCTTATGCTTACCACCATTTATCTCGAGAAGATGGAGCGTGGAGGTCTATTTGATAAACTTCGTCTCTCCCTCGATGATCCCGTTAATTGGAAGAGATCCTTGAAGATCATGATCATGTCTACTATCGGATCTGCTGCTGTTATGAACGATTCGGTTGTGCTCATCTTTAGCGGTGTCGTTGTTGATCTTTGTGTTCGTCATAAGGTGTCCAACTCAATGCCTTACCTTCTTTCTTTGGCAACCACAGCCAATATTGGATCAGGTTTAACCATGACCGGAAATCCTCAAAATATTCTCATTGTTTCCTTAGCTTACGACGATATCAAGTGGGCTGAGTTTGCATCCAACATGATCCTACCCGTACTTGCCGCCTCCATTGTGAACACTACAATGATGTTTATTTACTATGGAAGGGAGCTATTCCCTGGTTCCTCGGGATTCATGCAAAACATTGCTATTATGTTTACTGGAGCAAAGACACCTGAAATTATCGCCCTCGAGAACGCACACCAAGCGAAACTAGCGGTCAATCCTGAAGAAATGAGTTCCACTGGGTGGTCTATTTGGTCAAAGATACAAGTACTTATTACTGTATGTTTTCTTGTTTGCTTCGCAATGGGATACGATGTATGTGTTGTTGCAATCAGTACTGGATGCATCCTCATGGTGATCAACGCCTACAAGCATCAGCACTACGACCCCAAGCCTGATACTACCGAATACGATGCAGAAGGCAATCCTCTTCCACCCAAGAAGATGTACGATATTGATGGAAATGAGATTCCACCTGAGGAGGATGAACTAATTACTGAGTCCGAGACTACTCTTACTGAAGTTGATTACGGGCTTCTCCTTCTTTTTATTGGTCAGTTCCTTCTCATTGGTTCCTTCGATGATACCGGTGTTCCCCAAGCATTCTTCTCTCTCACAATGGGAGACTGTGCCGCACAGATGACATCTGTTCCATGTGTATACTGGTTCGTTTTCATCATCACCATCCTTTCCAATGTTGCTTCCAACGTACCAGTGTGTCAAATGCTTGCTGCTACTTTCCCCTATGCAACACCTTATGACTGGATGCAGGTTTCCTTCTCTGCAACTATTGCTGGAAATCTCACCATGCTTGGATCCGCTGCTAACATGATTGTCGCTTTCCAGGCTGCCAAGGTTGGTGACCGTACCTTTACTTCTGAGCGTCACGCACCTTTTGGAATTCCTTCTACTCTCTTGAGTTTATACGTCGGAACTTTCTTGTTAACAATGGTTCACTTTTCACCGGAGTGCTCGATCAAACTAGGAACGTGCGATGATAACTACTACAATGCTGCTGCTGCTAACGACGACGCCAACGCCAACTATTATCAAGCAGATGACGCAAACAATTACTACAATTAGGATGTGTGATTTATAGATTTAGATTGACTCGCTTGAGTAACACTTTATTGGACAGAAAAATGAAACCTGGAGACACAATATTCAGAAAAAATTGAATAATCATAGATTGTTTTGATCATCGTGGTGCCAAGTGAGAGTTTGAAAACAAATATAACGGAGAATGACCTGATTAAATCCATAACACTCTACTCCACACAAATCTTTTTAGAATGTAACCTGAATCCTGAATTCCACATAGTCTGACTGATATCTTGTAAAATCATTGACTGGCTAAGAACAAGTTGTGAAATTTGACTCCCTTCATGTGTTGATCACAGCAGGAAGCATACGCAGCAATCATATTGAGAAGGGCTGTCTTTGATTTTGATTGTGATCCTCTCCCAAATCAGAAACCAGTTGCTCATTGGCACTTACGCACTCAGATTCATCAACTTGCGATAAAAGACCAACATATTCTTTATCTTGCGATGAACGCTCCAATTCGATTTCACTCAAAGCGGAAGCGGCTTTCATGTTTGTTGGACGCATAAATCGTTCACTTAGGTATTCTTCATCATCTTCATCTGGTAATCGAGCGGCACGCTTGTAGGCAGCCATTGCGAAGAATGATGCCAGTAGGTAAGGCCACCCAGGAAGAGGTGTCTTTTCACTAAATGTCATTAGTGTACCAAAAAGCAGCGGTCCGATGCCTTCCGTGAGAGCTTTGACACCATTCACTGCTCCAAGCGCCTCCCCAACCATGTCTTGCGACACTGCACTGCTCACCAACGAAGTCAGAGATGGATACACTAAATTTGATGCTGTACTCAATAAGACACAGATGAACAAATGCCAGCCTTCGTATGCAAAACCCAATACGATGCACTGAAACGAGAAGGCGATAAGACCGACTCTCATACTCCTCTTCTCCCCTATACTCGGCACAACTATTCGCACTAGTACAGCTTCTGAAATCATGGTACTCAATCCAAGCGCTGACATCAACTCTCCCAATCGCTCAGGTCCCATATGGAATCTTTTGGCAGCGTATAAAGTCAATGTCGACACCACTGCCCAAAGCGCTGTATAGTATAAAAGTGCAATGGTACCGACTTCGTACATGAACGGATCACCAGAGAATATTCGAAGGGTATCAAATGGTGACCATGCATTGGGCACGATATCTCGAATGCTATTCCATTGATCGGTGAAACTCCTCCTCGTATCACATGTGACGACGCTAATCTCATCCTCTTCCTCTCTTTCCGACCTGGTCTGGGCCTTTCCTCCAAAGACCGCATCGGGCACAGATTCGGGCAGAATGAAATAAATGTAAAGTAAATCCAATATTGTAAGTATGAGTGCTGTACAAAAGACCCGCCGCTGACCAAGGGGGTGTAGATAATTTTGATCTGGACCAGAATGCATAATATCTTCCATTCCATTTCCCTCATCTTGCGCGATAGAACTTGCATTATACGAGTCTGTATGTATATCACCGACATGGGCAAGGTACCCTCCTGCCATTGGTCCAATTGTAAATGATAATCCAAATGTGGCCAATGCGAGACCGTATGCTGTAACCCTATCTTTCTTCTTTTTGACAGTGTCCGATATATATGCGAAAGTGAGGGTAAAGGTGCTACTGAAGATTCCACTGAGAGCCAATAAAACCACAAACATCCACACCCTCTGCTGCTGCTGATGAATATCCAACGCATGATTCTGTAAACTCATGACGGCTAAACTGCAGACGGGGGAACATGTGCCCAATACAGTGATGAAGAGACATACTTTGCGACCGAGCACATCTGAAATTTTTCCAAAAGCCGGACATGCAATAAATGCTAGAAGGCCTCGTACACACTCTGCACATCCCATGACGAAGTATATGTTATCTCCGAATGTTTGCAGGAGGAGGGTGGGAATGACGGCTCGTGTGATGGAAAGTGCGAGAAATTCTAGGAGGAGGACCGGGAGTACATAGAGATGTCTCAGTTCTTGGTCGTTCGATTTATAATTGCGCGGGATCATCTTCTTTCATTGTTTAAAATGTGATACGGCAAGGATAGAGGTGCAGCCGGGTATCTTTGATTGGTAAATGATGTTAACTATTGTGCAAGAGAACGATGGGCGACCCAGGAAGGATTGATGGACTGATGACTGATCTGATGCTTGTTGCTTGTTGATGCAAAAATGTGTCTTTTTGTCTTTGTGTCATTTTGGAAAGCCGTTATAAATAGCGCAGCCTAAATGAGGTTCACTCTTTCTCTTTTTTCCCCTTCTCTTTCTTTCTCTTCCAAGAAGTAAAAATCTTAACTTTTTGGCTTTTGACACCATTGACCATAGAAAATGGCCTCCTCATCAATAGTAGATAATAATTCGAAAGTTGTAATTAGCTCTCTCTCTCGAGATATTAGTTACCATAGTATCTAATATTAGCGAGCAGAGCAGTAGTTCAACATACTTACCGACCAAAGTGAATCCTAATATCTAGATACTCCTGGTGCAAGCAGAAGGATCAGATAGAAGCTATCCTACAGGACTTGAACTGACTGTGTCAGTTTCTTCAAGATGGCAGGGCTATCCATCCTTCTCCTGTTGAACCTCATTTCTGTGGCTAAATCGTACATAGTCCCATCGAAATTCCTCTCCATTGCCTCACGACAACCAAAAGTAAGGAACTAGTTCTAAGTATTTCATCTTAACAGTCACGCCACATAGTATTATTGTGAATATAATATGTCATTCACCCATTCATCCTTTCCGCATCCCAGTGCGTCACCATCCAGTCAACAAAGGGCACAACCATTTCCATCGCATACTCGACACCTGACCTAGCTTTAATCCCAAAGTCTAGCCTAAATGATCCAAAAGCTACACACGCACAGAACCAAGAAAACGCCATCAAAAGCAGAATGGAACACTACCACAAAAAAAGAAGAGAGATGGAAGACATGCAAACTGGGGCAAAGCGATGGGACAATGTGAATCTGAATGCAAACGCTAGGACCAAAAGTTCTTCCACTATGTTTCTCACGATCGATAACATATCGCTGAATGATAATCATCCAAGCATTGTACGGACCCACGAATCATTTGAATTGATCCAAAGCGAAGGAAAGATTCGGTACACTTTAATAACACATGATGATGCACGAATTTGTATCAACAGCAAGATGGCATCGCAATTGAAACCGACCTTCATCTCTATTCTGGTCAAGGAATTGGATGATATAAATATGAACTTGGAGAATGTCCATCCTGAGGATGGTCTTACAGGAGAGGAGAGAAGGAACCAGCAGATGGAGATTGATGGGGGGAGAGAACATTTACGTTGGCTCGAGAAGGAACTTTACAAATTATTTAGTCGAACGAAATCAATAGAGAGATCATATGAATCTTCAAAGGAGACCCATGGAGATTTTTATCAACAGAGTGTGAATATGCATAGTCAATTCAAGTGGTATGCTTTGGTACAGTTGCTTATTTTGGTTGTGACAGGATTCATGAATGCCAAAACTATCATTACAGCATTGAAGAAGAAAGGTTTTATCTATTAAAATATTGATTATACTTTCAAATATTAGACGACAAGATCTGTATCAAATTCCCATGATAACTCATCTACAGCATCTTTCTTGTTTTCATCTTCCAGCTTTTCCAATTCTTCCAAGCTAACTTCTTGCATAAATTTCTTTTTGGTTTCCGCAACATCCTTTTGCTGTCCGCCCAATAATCCTGATCCCATCATATCCCCTTCATCTTCCTTTATTTCCTTATCTTCAACTGTATTTTCTTCGGTGTCAACTTCCCCCAGCAGCACCATGGAATCTCCTCGAATCAGATAGAGACCAAGTTTAATATCCGTATAATAACATATTGTATCACCTCCCTTTTTCAAATGCAAGACACGGCGTTCGGAAGTATCCTCTAGAACCATGTTACTAAACTGATCAAAGCTTCTGAGGACTCCTACTAAGTGTCTTCCATCTCGGAGGACAAGCATTATCCTTCGATCGAGCTGTTCGACAAGACTAGCGGATCCAGGGAGGAAAGCTGGGAGGTGGCCGAAAGGGACACCTGATGGTGGTAGTTTCGGATCTTGCCTTTTAAGAGGAGTGTTGGGCTTTGAAGTGTTCATTGGCGAGGGGGTCAGTGCCTTGTGTGGTGTGAATTCAAATTTGAAGGAACCGAGAGCTCTGATTTGTGACCTTCTTTTGTTAAGCCAGAGAGCTGAGAGTGTAAGGTGTACAGTAGTAGTAGTAGTGGTAGGTACTGTACACAGTACACAGCACACAACAGTAGTAGTAGTTCTACCTTGGTTCTACATTGATGATTAGGGCTTCGCACAAGGTTCCAAGCAGGTCCTCTGAGCGTTCCATGAAGGTTCCAAATTTTAACTAGTGATTTTAACACGGTATAATCTATCTACCCAACAAATGATACAATGATGACCTCTTTCTT